>OGYP01000098.1_pt1 | contig 38551 bp, 42 predicted proteins | sample 1576571 | NCBI WGS metagenome assembly OGYP01 (sample SAMEA3541559, study PRJEB24748) | human gut metagenome | biome: human gut; feature: human-associated habitat; material: faeces | place: China | collected 2012
TGTTTATTTGAAAATTTTGCTAATTAAGCTTCCTTTATTTTTTTCTAATTCTTTATCACTATATGCTAAATATGAAATATCTCCTTCTATTATTACTTCTGAAGTGTCTATGCTTAGCTTGTTTATTCTTATATTTTCTCCTTTTACAGTTAATAAACCTAATTCGGTTTCTACCATTACTACTTGGTCGTCAAAACTCAATACGTCATTTACACCTGATATGCTTAGCTTTCCCCTATTTTCTAATATTAAATTTTGAATAACTCCTGTATTTATATTTTTTCTTTCATCTACTGTCATATACACCATTCTCCTTTACTTTTGATTGTTCTGATATATATATATTCACAGGTTGTCTTTTTTAGAACAACAAAAAAGTAGCAAGAATAACTCTTACTACTTTTTCCTTTAAAGATATAATATTACCCCTAATGTTTCATATTTAATTCCTTTGTTATCCAATAGCTTTTTTTCTTTATGCTTTAATTTGAAAACCTTTTTTGTTTTCTTATTATATTTTAATTTTATAAAGTTTATTTGACAATTTATACATTTCAAATCTTGTTTGTCTTTAATTTCATATAATATTGGTTGTATAAAAAGTCCTTTTGCTACTAAATATTCTTTTTCACCGGGGAATAGGATTATTTCAACCTTTTTCTTATTTTGAGCCCTCCATTCTTCTATTTCTAAGTCTATGTCCTCTATCTTGTCGTTTCTTTTCCGGTTCAACATAGCTGAAACACTCCCTTCTAATTATGCAATTTGCATTTGATATTTTAATATTATCACATAAAATCTAGTATGTAAACACATTTCGACAATTTTTATATTTTTTAAATTGACATAATTATAAAAAAATGGTAAAATTTATATGTCAACCGTAGTTTTTTATGTTATTTACTAATAGCATAAAATCAAAGTTTTGTGTAACAAAGAAAGGAGTTATTTATGAAAACTACAGATTATGTAGAAATACGGGGCTACCATAAAGGTGTAACTGGATCTACAATAAGAAATACTACTCACTTTTCTGATGGTACTATTTTTCGGTATTTAGTAGATTTTGGAATGTATCAAGGTGAAGGCCATTCTAGAGGACTTGATTATAATGATAGTGTTAATCCTAAGAAAATTAATGCTATACTAATAACACATCCTCATCTAGACCATGATGGAGCATTACCTATTTTTGTAAAAAAAGGTTACGACAAGAAAATCTATATGTCAGATGCTGCTGCTTGTGTTATAGATATAGGATTTCATGATAGTTATAATATTATGAAGAGAGATGCTTCAATTTTAAAAACAACTCCCCTATATTCTGAAAACGATATTGAAAAAACATTAGACTTAATACAAAAGGTTAGATATGAAGAAACAGTAAAAATTATGAATGAAAAAGATAAAGAAATTACTGCTACTTTCTTCAATAATGGTCACTTAACAGGTGCGGCCATGATTTTAGTTCAAATTAAAGAATATGGCTGTGAAGATATTAATATTCTTTACACTGGTGATTACAAAGCCGCTAATTGTTTTTTGGATATCAAACCTTTGCCTTATTGGGTATATGCTCTTCCAAATTTGACTATAGTTTGTGAGGCAACTTATGGCACTATAAATTCTTGGGATGTAGAACATACTTGGGAAGATGATATTATTAAAGCTTGTTCCAAAAATCGTATTATTATTAATACAGCTTTCGCTCAAGGACGTTTCCAGGAATTAATGTTGAGAGTTCATAATCTAAAAGAAAATGGATTAATTCCCAAAGATTATCCTGTTAAAGTGGATGGAAAGACAGGCATAGATTATACTTTTAGATATCTTTCTAATAGTAATATCATTCACTTTAAAGAAGATTCTATGAACTTTTTCCCAGAAAATTTACAGTTTGTAGATAATAAAACAAGAGCCAGCATCATGAATGATAAAAAAGGTAAAATTATTATTACTACAGCTGGTATGGGAAGCAATGGACCGGCAAAAGAATATATAAAAAAATTCTTACCAAATCCAAATGCATTGATTTATTTTCCTGGTTATACTTCAGAAGGAACTGTTGGCCGAAGAGTTTTTGAAGCAAAATATGAAGAAAATGTTTTAGTTGGTGGTACAGAAGTTACTAAAAGAGCTCAAGTACTTCAAACATTAGAATTTTCTTCACATGCTACTGCAGATGAGCTCATTGACTTTTTATGTGAATTTGCTCCTAGGTCTGTCTTATTTAACCATGGAACTATTGAATGTAAAGAGGCCATGGCAGAACGGACTAAGAAAGAACTTGGAATCAAAAAAATAGGAATTCTTGGTATGGGATATGTGTACCGTATAAATCAGTATGGCATCGATAAGGAAATTGAGAAATAATCAATAATCTAAAAAATAACTTCTAAAAGAGAGTCAAATTTATTTGTTTGGCTCTCTGTCTTTTATTATTTTATGAATCTTCTCCAACATTTCATCATCAACAACATTCTTAAAATCAATAGATATTTTACTCTCAGAAACATTAAATTCCAAAATCTCCAACTTGTTTTTTTGAATAATATTTAATACCTCATGTAATTTTTCAAAATTTCTACTAATTCCATTTCCAACAATAGAAATTCTAGAAATTTCCTTTTTTACAACACTTTTTATTGTATTTTCTTCTATTATATCTGTAATTATAGTACCAGCTTTATTGTTAAAAGTAGATTTTGTTATAATAGGTATTTTAAATTTTTGACCAATTTCTGCACATCTACCGTGTAAAACTTTTGCACCTTCACTTGAAATTTCTATCATTTCTTCATATGAAAGTGCTGGTAATTTTTTAGCATTTTCTATTTTGTTTGGGTCTGCTGTATATACACCATCAACATCAGAAAATATATAACATTCTTTTGCATTAAGTGCTGCAGCAATTGCTATTGCAGATGTATCCGAACCGCCTCTACCAAGTGTTGTTATATCTAAGTTTTCATTATAACCTTGGAAACCTGCAATTATAACTATTTTTCTTTTTGATAATTCTTGCAAAATTCTGGTAGTGTCAATATTTTCTATAATTGCATTTTGATTTGTTTTATTTGTAAGTATTCCTGCTTGCCATCCAGTAAGTGATATTGCTTTATAGCCCATTTTATTTAACAATATACTTAATTTTGCAATTGATATTTGTTCCCCTGCACTTAATAATACATCCATTTCCCTATCTTTTGTTTCATTTGATAATTCTAATGCTTCTGATATTAATTTATCAGTTGTTTTTCCTTGTGCAGATAATATTACTACTATATTATTATTTTTGTTATATAAATTTATTATCTTTTCTGCTACTATTTTTAATTTGTCATTATCTGCTACAGAACTTCCTCCAAATTTTAGAACTATTGTGTCCATAAATGACACCTCTTTTAAATTGATATAGAGAGTATTTTCTAATTTTAGATAATACTCTCTATTATAATATGCTTGTTTTGAAAAAATGTTATATTTTCATTTTTAGATAGCTTTCCATAAATCCGTCTAAATCTCCATCCATTACTCCTGCAACATTTCCTACTTCGTAGTTTGTTCTGTGGTCTTTAACCATTGTGTATGGACAAAATACATATGAACGTATTTGACTTCCCCAAGCAATGTCTTTTTGTTCACCTTTTAAATCTTCTATTTTTTCTTTTTGTTCTTGTTCTTTTAAATCTAATAATTTTGATTTTAACATTCTCATTGCTGTTTCTCTATTTTGTATTTGTGAACGTTCTGATTGACAAGCTACTACTGTATTTGTTGGTATGTGTGTTATTCTTACTGCAGATGATGTTTTATTTATGTGTTGTCCCCCTGCCCCTGATGCTCTATATGTGTCCACTCTTAAATCATCTGGGTTTATATTTATTTCTATATCATCTGTTATTTCTGGTAAGACTTCTACTGAGGCAAAAGATGTATGTCTTCTCCCTCCTGCATCAAATGGCGAAATTCTAACTAATCTATGTACACCTTTTTCTGATTTCATATAGCCATATGCATTTTCTCCAATAATCTCAAAGGTTACGCTTTTTAATCCTGCTTCTTCTCCCTCTAAATAATCTAATTCTTTTACTTCATATTCGTTTTTAGTAGCCCATCTTGTATACATTCTATATAGCATTTCAGCCCAATCCTGAGACTCTGTTCCTCCAGCTCCTGGATGAATTGTTACTATTGCATTATTAGAGTCATATTTACCTGAAAACAAAGTTTCCAGTTCTAATTTTTCTAAGTTCTTTTCTTGCTTTTTATAATTTTTTGTAACATCTATTGCAAGTTCTTCATCGTATTCTAATTTTACCATTTCGGCTAATTCTATTAAATTATTTATTTCTTTTTCCAGTTCTTTATATTTAGTATATTTGCTTTTGATTTTTTTTATTTTTGCTAGTACTTTTTGAGTATTTTCACTATTATTCCAAAAATCTGGATTGCTAGTTTCTTTTTCTAATTCTGCTAATTCGTTTTCTAATCTTGGTATGTCAAAGAGAAACACCTAAATTCTCTAATTTTTGTTTTAACTGATTTAAGTTTCTTATTGTTTCTTCTAAGTCTAACATTATTATCACTCCCTCTATAAAAATTAGGGAGAAAAATACTTTTCTCCCTATGGACAACTTAAGAATTGATCTCCGTTTTTATCTTTTTAATTGTATCTTCAGTATTAACTGAATTCAATACTCTTATTATGCAAATAAGATCGTTATCCATTTTGTAATACTCCATCGAAGCATTGTGATTATATACTACTTTTAACACTTTTTCAAGGAATTCAATGTTCGCTTCATCTGAACAAGAAGTTCCTATAATGGAAATTAAATTTTTTTTGTTCTTGTCTGCTGCAAATTTAATAGGGATCTTTTCTTTTTTTTGCATTTTTGTGTCCTCCTAATGTGAAAATTTTTAATGCTTACTTATTATATCACACATTTTAAAATTAATCAAATTCCCATTATATTATACCCACTATCAGCATAAAGAACTTGGCCAGTAATACTATCAGACATATCACTTAGCAAAAATGTAGCTACATTCCCTACTTGTGTTGTTGTTACATTTCTATGTAATGGTGCTTTTTCTTCTACAACCGTTAAAATTGAAGAAAAGTCTTTTATTCCTTTTGCAGAAAGTGTTTTTATTGGACCTGCAGAAATTGCATTTACTCTTTTTCCTTCTTTTCCTAAATTTTCTGCTAAATATCTTACACTAGATTCTAGAGCAGCTTTTGCAACTCCCATAACATTATACCCACTTAAAACTTTTGTTGAACCATAATATGTTAATGTTACTAAACTTGCATTTTCATTTAATAAATTTATTTCTTTTGCAATTCTTGCTGCTAGTACAAATGAATAACTACTTACATCTAAGGCATGTGAAAATCCTTCTTTGCTGGTATATATAAAATCGTTGTGTAAATCTTCTGTTTTTGCATTTGCTATTGCATGTACCAAACCATCTATTTTGCCATTTTCTTCTTTTATTTTTTCGAATGTTTGCTTTACTAATTCATCTTCTGAAGCCCCATTTAATACATAAGCTTTGCTTCCTTTAAATTCTGATATTAATTCTTCTATTTTTTCTTTGTTTTCTTCTCTCATATATGTAAATATTAATTGTGCTCCATTTTCATATGCTGATTTCGCTATTCCATAAGCTATACTCCATTTATTTCTTATACCCATTATTAATATTTTTTTGTTTTCTAATAACATTTTTTCCTCCTTGAAAAACCATTTAAAATGGTATTTTTAAATAACATTAAAACTCGTTATGTTTCTAAATTTTTTATATCTTTCTTCTAATATTTGCTCTGATGTCATTTTATTTGTTTTTTTGATTTCTTTAATAATTTCTTTTTTTAATATTTCTGATGTTTTTGAAAAGTTTTCTTCTGATATTTCATTTTTTTCAGGTATTATTTTGTCAATTATATTTAACTCATATAAATCTTTTGCAGTTAATTTCATTTTTTCTGCTGCTTCTTTATATCTGCTCGGGTCTTTCCATAAAATACTGCTATAGCCTTCTGGTGACAATATTGAATAAATTGCATTTTCTAGCATGAATACTTTATTTGCAACGCCTATGGCTAAAGCTCCTCCTGATGAACCTTCTCCAATTACTATTGAAATTACCGGAACTTTTAATCTCGCCATTTCAAACATTGATTTTGCTATAGCCTCCCCCTGTCCTCTTTCTTCTGCTTCTATGCCTGGATAAGCTCCTTTTGTGTCTATGAAAGTTATTACTGGTCTTTTGAATTTTTCTGCTTGTTTCATAAATCTTATTGCCTTTCTATAACTTTCAGGATTTGGCATTCCAAAATTTCTTTCTATGTTTTCTTTTGTTGTTCTTCCTTTTTGCTCTGCAATTATTGTAAATGGAGTATTGTCTATTTTGGCTAAACCACAAATTATTGCTTTATCATCTTTAAAATTTCTATCTCCATGTAATTCTATAAATTCATCAAATATTTTTTCTATATATTCAAGTGATGTTTTCCTTTTTGGATTTCTTGCTATTTCTACTTTTTCCCATGCTGATATTTCTTTTTTATTTTTCATTATGTTGTCCTCCTTTGTGATAGCAAATTAATTTATATAGTGTTTCTTTCATATCTTCTCTTTTTACTATTTTATCAATAAATCCGTGTTCAAGTAGAAATTCCGCTGTTTGAAATCCTTCAGGTAGTTTTTCACCTATTGTTTGTTCAATTACTCTTTGACCTGCAAATCCAATCATTGCACCTGGCTCTGCAAGTATTATATCTCCTAAACTTGCAAATGATGCAGTAACTCCTCCATATGTTGGATCTGTTAATACTGATATGTATAATAAACCTGCCTCATCAAGTTTTGTAAGTGCTGCTGTTGTTTTAGCCATTTGCATAAGTGATATTATTCCTTCTTGCATCCTTGCACCACCAGATACCGAAAATATTATAATTGGTAATTTTAGTCTTATGGCTTGTTCTATACTATATGTAATTTTTTCCCCTACAACAGCTCCCATGCTTCCCATTAGAAAACCACTGTCCATTATACAAATCACTACATCTTCTCCATTTATTTTACCAGTACCACAGGCAATTGCTTCTTCTAATCCTGTTTTTTCTCTTAAGGCTTTTAGTTTTTTAGGATAATCTTCTAAATTTAACGGATTGTTAGTTTCTATATTTAATTCAAATCTTTTGTAAGTTCCTTCATCTATAATACTTTCCAATCTTCTATTAATATGCATTCTAAAATAATTGCCACAATTAGGACAAATGTTTAAATTTTCTCTAATTGTTTCTTTGTATAATATTTCTTTACACTTATTACATTTTACCCATTTTCCTACTGGAATGTCAACTTTGGATTTTGTATTATTTAAATTTTTACTTTCTCTTTTCTTTATTTTATCTACTACCATTTATACTATTTATCTCCTTTAAACATCTCTTTTTCAATAAATGATGTATCAAATTTTTCTCTAATAAAGTTTGGATTTTTTATGATTTCAAATAAAAAGTCTCTGTTTGTTTCTATTCCATCAATTACTAATTCTTCCAAAGCTCGTTTCATTTTACTTAATGCTTCATTTCTATTTGCTCCATATGCTATTATTTTAGCAAGCATTGAATCATAATTTGATGGAACTGTATAGCCATTATATATTGCTGTATCTACTCTTATACCATTTCCGCCTGGAAGATTTATTTCCTTTATTTTTCCAGGTGATGGCATAAAGTTTTTACTAGGATTTTCTGCATTTATCCTACATTCTATAGAATGACCTCTAAATTCAATTTCTTTTTGTTTAAATTTTAGCTTTTCTCCAGCTGCTATTCTTATCTGTTCTTTTATTAAATCAATACCAGTTCTCATTTCTGTTATTCCATGTTCTACTTGAATTCTTGTGTTCATTTCCATAAAGTAAAAATTCTTGTCATGGTCTACTAAAAATTCTACTGTACCACAATTTGTGTAACCTGCTATTTTAGCAACCTTTACAGCAATATTTCCCATTTTATTTCTTAGCTTTTCATCAATTATAGTTGATGGTGTTTCTTCTATTAATTTTTGATGATTTCTTTGTATTGTACAATCTCTTTCTCCTAAATGAACTATATTTCCATGTTCATCGGCTAAAATTTGGATTTCTATATGTCTTGGCTCTTTTATATATTTTTCTATGTAAATTTCATCATCATTAAATGAATTTTTAGCTTCTTGTTTAACAATAATATAATTTTTTTCTAGCTCTTCAAAAGAATTAACCAATCTAATCCCTTTTCCACCACCACCAGCAGCAGCTTTTAACAACACAGGATATCCTATATCTTCACATACTAAAATAGCTTGTTTCAAATCTTTAATACTACCATCAGAACCTGGAATAACTGGAATACCTTCTTTTTTCATTAATTCTTTACTATTAGACTTATTGCCCAGCAAATCGATAACTTCAGGTCTAGGTCCAATAAATTTTATATTAGACTCCTCACAAATTTTAGCAAATTGAGAACTCTCAGATAAAAAACCAAAGCCAGGATGAATGCTATCAGCCTTAGTAATATTTGCAGCTTCAATCAAATTCTTTATATTTAAATAACTTTGTTTTGAATTTGCAGGACCTATACAAACGGCTTCATCTGCTAATTTAGTATGCAAAGCCTCCCTATCTGCCTCAGAATATACAGCAACAGTTTTAATATTCATTTCTTTACATGCTCTAATTATACGAACTGCAATTTCTCCACGATTTGCGATTAATATTTTATTCAATTTTGTTTCACTTACCTTTCTTTATTAAACTATTGCAAAAGTAAATTCTCCTTTAGCTGCTACTTTTCCATCCACTGTTGCAATGCCTTCACCTATACCAATAGGACCTTTTCTCTTAATTATTTTAACTTCTAACTTTAATCTATCACCTGGTACAACCATTTTTTTGAACTTCATCTTATCAATTCCGCCAAACAATGCATTCTTCCCTTTGTTTTCTTCCATTGAAAGAATTGCAACAGCACCTGTTTGAGCTAATGACTCGGCAATTAAAACTCCTGGCATTATTGGATTATCCGGAAAATGTCCTTTAAAATACCACTCTTCTTTATCTACATTTTTATATGCTGTTGCACTTTGACCAGGCTCAAAACTTTCAACTTCATCTATCATTAAAAATGGTTCTCTTTGTGGAATTATTTTTTTTATTTCTTCTTTACTTAACATTTAAAAATCCTTTCTATTCTATAACAAATAATGGCTTTCCATACTCAACGGCTTCTCCATCTTTTACACATATTTCTATAATTTTTCCATCAAATTCTGATTCGATTTCATTCATCAATTTCATTGCTTCTATTATACAAAGTGTATCACCTTTTTTTACTGTTTTCCCTATTTCTACATAAGCCTCAGATGTTGGAGAAGGTTTTAAATAAAAGGTTCCTACCATTGGAGCTTTTACTATTTTTCTATTTTCATTATTACTTGTTTTACTTTCAAATATTTTTTGTTCTTCTTTTTCGTTATTTTCGATTTTAACAGTTTTTGAACTTTGAACTGTATAATTTTTAGTTTCTTCATTATTTTCTTTTTGTATACTTATTTTAGTTCCATCTGGTAAACTTATATCTAAAGATGATAGGCTTGAATTTTCCATATCTTCCATTAATTGTTTAATTTCTTTATATTCCATTTTTTATTCCTCCATATTCCATCTTTTTAAAATTATGCTTCCATTGTGTCCTCCAAATCCTAAAGAATTTGACATCACTATATTTAATTTTGTTTTTCTTGATTCGTTTGGAACTATATCTAGATCACATTCTTCATCTTTTTCTTTATAATTAATTGTAGGTGGTACTATTTGTTCTTCAAGTGCCTTTGTGCAAATTATTGCTTCTACTGCACCTGCTGCACCTAATAAATGGCCTGTGTTTCCTTTTGTTGAACTTACCATTACTTTTGTTTCGTTTCCAAGTATCGTTTTTATTGCTTTTGTTTCTATTGAATCGTTTAGATGTGTTGATGTTCCGTGTGCATTTATATAATCAATTTGTTTTTCTGATATATGTGCATTTTCTATTGCTCTTGACATTGCTTTTGCAGCACATTCTCCATTTGGACAAGGTGATGTAATATGATATGCATCTGTTGTTGCTCCAAATCCTATTATCTCTCCATAGATTTTTGCATTTCTTTTTAGTGCATGTTCTAGTTCTTCTAAAACAACTATTCCTGCACCTTCTCCCATTACAAAACCATCTCTTTCTTTATCGAATGGAATACTTGCTCTATTTTTATCTGTGCTACTTGATAATGCTTTCATATTTTCAAATCCAGCTATTCCTACTTCACATATTGCTGCTTCTGTTCCACCTGCTAAAATAACATCTTCTTCACCTAATTTTATTGTTTTATATGCTTCACCTATTGCATGTGTAGAAGAGCTACAAGCTGTTAAAATGCTCATTGATTCTCCTTTGAAGCCAAATTCGATAGCTATGTTACCTGATGGCATATTTGCTATTGACATTGGTATAAACATTGGAGAAATTCTTTTATTTCCTTTTTCAAAATTGACATCACATTGTTCTTGAATTGTTCTTAATCCTCCAATTCCAGAACTTACAAAGATACCAACTCTATTAAAATCTGTATTTTCTTTTGTTATTCCACTTGAAGTAACTGCCTCTCTTGCTGCAATAATTGCAAATTGTGATACTCTATCTAATCTTTTACTTTGTTTTAAATCAAAGTAATCTAGAGGATTATAGTTTTTTACTTCAGCATCTAACTTTGTTTTAAAATTAGTAGAATCAAATAAAGAAATATTATCAATACCACATTTCTTATTTAATATACTTTCCCATGTTTCATTTACATTTTCACCAATTGGTGTAATTGCTCCTAAGCCTGTTATAACAACTCTTCTTTCCATTATAAATCTTCCTTTCTCTATTACTACATTAACATACCACCATCAATATTAATGACTTGACCTGTTATATATGAACTATCTTTTGAAGCTAAAAATTTAACAACATTTGCTACATCTTCTACAGTTCCCATTCTTTTTAATGGTATAGTCTTGCTTATTTCTTCTTTAACTTCTTCTTTTAAAACATCTGTCATTTGTGTTTCAATAAAACCTGGTGCAACTGCATTTACGAGAATATTTCTACTTCCAACTTCTTTTGCTAGGCTTTTTGTAAAACCTATTATTCCTGCTTTTGATGCTGAATAATTTGTCTGACCTGCATTTCCACTTATTCCAACAACAGATGAAACATTAATAATTCTTCCGCTTCTATTTTTCATCATATATGGAATTACATTTTTAGTAATATTAAAAGTACCAACAAGATTTACACCAATAACACTTTCAAAATCCTCTTTTTTCATTCTCATAAGAAGCATATCTTTTGTTATTCCAGCATTATTAACCAAAATGTCAATATGATTAAATTCTTCTATAATATCTTTAACCATTCTTTCTGAATCTTCAAAACTAGAAACATCTCCCTGAACAGTAAAACATTTTGCATTTTGAGCTTCTACCAATTTTTTGGTTTCTATTAAATCTTCATTTTCTTTTCTATAGTTAATCGCAATGTCAAAACCTTCCTTAGCAAGTGTTATTGCAATTTGTCTTCCAATTCCTCTAGTTGCACCTGTTATAAAAGCAACTTTATTCATTTGTTTCTACCTCCTTAATTACTTCTTCTAAATTTTCTACATTGTTAATATTCATTATTTTTATTGGCTTTTCAAATTTCATTCTTTTAACAAAACTACTTAATGTCTTTCCTGGTCCTATTTCTATAAAAGTATCTATTCCATTGTCATACATTGTTTGTAAACATGAAGTGAATTTTACCGGATTGCAAATATGCTCTGATAATATTTGAACAATATCATCATTTTGAGTATATAATTTTCCGTTTATATTTTTTACAACTTTTGAATTCTTTGTATTGCTTTTTATGTTTTCTAATTCTTTTTTCAATTTTTTAGAACATTCTCTTAATTTTTCAGTATGAAATGGACCAGCCGTATTTAATATACCTACTTTTTTTGCTCCATTTTCTTTTGCTAATTCTCCGGCTTTAAGAACCGCTTCTTCCTCACCTGAAATAACAACTTGACCTTTTGTATTATAATTTGCGGGTATCACATACCCGTCTTTAATTCCTTTGCAAATATCTTCTACCTTATTCTCATCTAATCCAAGTATTGCAGCCATTTTCCAATTACCTTTAGGTGTAAATTCTTGCATTATCAGTCCTCTTTGTTTTACTAGATTTACACCTGTTTCAAAATCAAAAATATTATCATCTATTAATGCTGTATATTCACCTAAACTTAATCCAGCTGACATATCTGATTTTATATTTTTTAGTTTTAGAACTTCTAATATTGCTAAACTTTCTGTAAGTATTGCAAGTTGGGTATTTTGCGTTTTGTTTAGTTCTTCTTCTGGGCCATTGAAAGATATTTCTTTTATATTAATTCCTGTTATTTGATTTACTTTGTCATATACTTGTTTTACTTTATCATATTTTTCGTATAAATCTTTTCCCATACCAAGTGTTTGAGAGCCCTGCCCTGGAAATAAAAATCCTATTTTCATTTTTTAATTCTCCTTATAAGTGTTTTCTCAAATTCTTCACAAAAATTGGTTATAATCTTTTTTCTATCAACTTCTATTCCAAATTCTTTTTTTATTGAGGTTGCTATATTTTTAATATCATCAGTAAAATTCATTTTTTCTGTATTTATTCCTATGCCAATAACTAGAAATTTTACTATTTCTGAACTTACTTTGCTTTCTGTTAATATTCCTCCAACTTTTTTATCTTTAATCATAATATCATTTGGCTTTTTTATATCTAGTTTAATGCCATAAAATTCTTTAAATATTTTTACTAGAATCTGAGCAATTTCTATTGTTATTCCTTCTAGATTTTCTGACTTGCAATTTGTTTCTATATAGTAAGAAAATGCTATATTTTTTTCTTCGTCTGTATGCCAAATTCTACCATGTGTTCCTTTTCCATTTGTTTGAATATCTGCCATTATTAATGTTTTGTTTTTTATCGTTTTACTTTCTATTAATCTCCAAATTTCATTTTGTGTTGAATCTATTTTTTTATAAAAAATAAAATTATTTGATTGCATTTAAATTGTCCTGCCTTTTTATTTTATTTGTTGTTGTTTTTATTAGTGGTTCTTCTGTTATATACATTCCTCTTATTGCTTTATATTTTGGTATTTGTGCATTTATCTCTTTTACTTTATCTAAAAGTGCCTTCTTGATTTCTGCTTCTGTTTTTGCATTATATACATTTTTCATAATATCTTTATCATAAACAATTTTTACATTTATTTTTATATTTTCTTTATCTTCTGATTGTTGCTTTCCAAATATAAAAGACTCTTTTACTCCTTCAATTTTATTAACTAGATTTTCCATCTCCTCAGGAAATATGTTTTTACCATTTTTCAAGACAATAACACTTTTTTTTCTTCCACATATAAATATGTAACCCTCATCATCTATTTTGGCTAAATCTCCTGTATGGAACCATTCTCCATCAAAAGATTCTCTTGTTGCTTTCTCATTATTATAATAACCAAGTGCTACGTTTGGCCCTTTTACAACAAGTTCTCCTATTCCATCTTGATTTACATCAACTAGTTTTACTTCATCACTTGGAACAGCTTTTCCTATTGAACCTATTTTATGTTCTTTGTTTGTTCCTACTGCTACTACTGGTGATGTTTCTGTAAGACCGTATCCTTGCACTAGATTTATTCCTAATAATCTGTATTTTTCTTCTATTTTAGGATCTAATGATGCAGCACCACTAATAAATAGCTTGATTTTTCCTCCTAACATATCATGTATATCTTTAAAAGCTTTTTTACGTTCTTGCATAGTTGCATTTTTTAATTTTTCTTCTTTTTGTATTATTTCTTCTAGTTTTCCTTGTTTATCTAATTGCTTTTTTATCATTTCAAATATTCGTTCATAAATTCCTGGAACACATGCCATCACTGTTACATTATATTCATTTAAATTTTCTACTACATGTCTTATTCCATCACAAAATACTGTTTGTGCTCCTTTATATAATGAAAATAAGAAACCTACTGTACATTCAAATACATGATGAATTGGAAGAATTGATAATAGTGTATCTTCTGTAGTTACATCTAATATACTTCCTATATCCATTAAGTTTGAACATATATTTTTATGAGATAGTGCTACTACTTTTGATTGTGAGGTTGTTCCTGATGTGAATAACATTATGCTCATTTCTTTATTATTTATCTTTGCATCTATAAAACTTCTATTTCCATTTTTAAGTAATTTTTCTCCTTTGTTAATTAATTCTATTTGTGAATAAATTCCGTCTGTATTTTTGGTATTATCCATTGAAATTAGATGTTTTAATTTGTTGTTTTCGTTATATTTTATTTTTGTTAATACTTCTTCATATTTTTTTGAATAAAATATTGCCTCTATTTCTGATCTTTCTATTAATGATTCTAGTTCATTTTCTGGTAATGCTTTATCAAGTGGAACTACAATTCCTGTTCCACATACTATTGATAAATATGCTATTTCCCATTCATATCTGTTTTCGCCTATTATCGCTATTCTTTTATTTTTTAAACCTAAGTCTATTAATGCTGTTCCCAAAGCATCTACCATTTCTCTTACTTGTTTGTGTGTGATTATTTTATATTTACCCTCTTCTTGTTTTATTTTGTATGCTGGTTTTTCACCATATATTTTTTTTGTTTTATTTAACATATCTTTCAAGTCGCTTATTTCTATTGTTTCATATAATTTTTCACTCATTTTTATATTCTCCTTATTTTTTTATCTTTGTTTTGTGATTTATTTTATAACATAATTTTTTAGATTAGTCTTTAGACTGGAAGGTCAGTACAAAAATATAAATTTTATGTTTTAGGAATTTTTCTATAGGTTAGTTCATATATTATAATTGATATTTTATTGATTAAGGCTTATTTTATATTCTTTACTTTAATAAATATTTAATATGCCTGTTGTTTAAAATAAAGGAGGTATTTTTATGAAAAAACGGTGCTTATTAACCTTTCTTTCGTTTTTATTATTAATTACTGTAATTGCTAGCCAAACCGCAATTACAAAAATAATAAAAACAGCTAATGCAGAAACAATTTCTGCTGGTACTACACAGAATAATAAGATAAAATACGTTGATTCAAGTGGAAATGCACTTTCTTCAGCCGAAATTAATAAGATACACACTTTTTTAAATTTACTTAAAACAACAAAAGGTTGTGTTGTTTATGCAAATGAAATTGCTCGGACAAACCACATAGAAGGTAATATTATTGTAAATAATGTTAATGTACCTACATCTTTGGTCATTACCAGAGTTAAGGACTTAAATCCTGATGATTACAGTTATGTTGGAAATACTACAGCTTCAATTCAGTTAAGTGATAATGGTAAGATTTTTCTTGGTTCAAAAATCCAGATTACTAAACCTAATGGAAATCAAACTATTATTAATGGTGGCTATTCCAATAATATTTCTGCCATCAGCTTATCTGATGAAGATACTGCCAAAAACGAAAAGATGATTTTAAATACTTTATCTGATATTTCTAAAACTGGTTCTGCGGTTAAGTCACTTGCTGATACTAGCTTTTTTGGAAATAGCACTAATTCTTTTCAGAGTGTGAATAGCTTATTAGAAAATGGTGTTGTTTCAAAAGGTGATGTTATATCTATAAACATTGACTATAATGAGATACTTAATAACGAAGGAGATTTTGGAAATTTGATAAATTCAAATCTAGGTGTTACTGTTATTGTGAATGTTATCTTTCCAAGTTCGACTCCAAAAGATATTAATATCAATAAGGCCTTTTCTTCAAATGTTAAAGTCCCTACGGAGTTTAATCCAAAGTCTTCATATATTATATGGAATTTTGGTGATTTTGCTGGTAATATAACAATAAATGAAGAAATGCTTGGTATTATTGTAGCTCCTAATGCTAATGTTTATCAGGCTGCTGGAAATTTGAATGGTCAGATTATTTCTAATATTGCTGGAAATAATGGAGAACTTCATCAGGTTACTTTTAGAGAAGAAGAGAAAGAAGAAGAATCATCTACTCCTGAAGAAACAACTCCTTCAGAGTCTGAAAGTTCTTCTCCTGAGGAAACTACACCATCAGAAACTGAAAGTACATCAATAGAAGAAACTACACCTACTGAAACCGAGAGTACATCAATAGAAGAAACTACTCCAGCTGAAAGTGAGAGTATATCTAAAGAAGAGACTACACCTTCTAAAACAGAAAGCGTTTCTAGAGAAGAAACTACTAAAGCAACTGAAAAAGAAAGTGAAACACAGACTTTATCTCAAACTACAGAATTTTCTTCTGAAGAAGAAACAACTGTTACTCCAACAAAGCCTTCTTCACCAAGTACAGGCGATAATTCTATTGCTTATTTCCTTATGTTTTTATTAATTGCTTCAGTTATAGTCGGATTAATAAGCTATGCAGGTTTTAAGAAAAATGATAATAAATAAGATAATATATTTTAAACGACAAAAGGCAGACTTTATTTTTAAGTCTGCCTAACCTTTTAATTATTTTCTATTTTTATAATATGTTCTGCTTGTCCTTGATTTTTCCATCCGCCGTTATAACCGGAAATTTTGTTGTTTGTGATATTTATTGTTTGAGGTGTTTGGTCTTGCAAATTTAAAAGATATATTAAGTTTGCCCTAGTATTTCCTTTATCATATTTTACTGTATTTCCATCAAATGTAACAATATGATTATCTAGTGTTCCACCGTTAAACATTAAAATTATAGATTTTTTATTACTTTCTGTTTCTTCAAAATTAATTTCAAAGTTATTGTTTTTTATATCACTATTCCAATCAATAGTACCTACAAAGTATTGAGCTATTGCTCCTAATCTATTATTAAAAGTTATATTGTTTCCATTATATTCTCTAGGTTTATTTACTAGAATATTAACTTCTCCATTGAATGTTATAGTGTTATTTGTATTAACCATTCCTCCTGAAAAAGCTTCTGCAATACTGCTATTTACAGTTAATTTGTTCTTATTGAAAGTAATATTTTTTGAATTTGATGTTAATATTCCATTTATGGCTGTTCCAGTATTGTTTTGTATTTCTATTTCATTATTTTCTATAATAGCATCTTGTACATTGTTTTCTGGTACATACATAACAAATGTATTTGTTTTTGTTGTTACTCTTTCAAATTTCATTTTATTATTTTTTATGCTTAAATTATTTGTGTTTTGTTTGTTTCTTTATTCGCTTTGAATTTTAGTGTTATCGTGTTCGTTCCAACTTTGTTTATGTCATAATAATTGCAATATAATTTTGAATTTTCTTGAAGGTAGTTTGTTTTTAGATTTTCTGTTGATGAGCATATATATGTTAATTTTTCTGTATCGTATGATATTGAAAAGTCTGAGGTTATTATTGGCTCATCAAAGTTTATTGTAAATTCTATATATTCGTTTATATTTATATTGGTTTCTGCATTTGAATAATTTATAGTTAATAGTATATTTATTATTAATAATATGATTGTTATGATTATTAGTAGTAATCTTTGTTTGAATTTTTTATTCATTTTTTCTCCTTATAAACATTTTAAAATGTTTTTTGCAATATCTTCTAATAAAATTTCTTTTTGTTGTTCTCTTTTTGCATCGGCTATATGTACTTCTTGTACTAGAGTTTCATTTTTGTTGTTAATAATTGCATACCATACGACATTCAATTTATCAACGGGATTATTAGGGTCAATTCTTCCAAGTTGACCAGTAACACCGATTCCAATATTAGAAGATGCTTTTTGTTTTACTGCTCTAGCCATTTCGATTGCTACTTCTGGGCTGTAAACTGTATATTTTTCGATTATATCTTTTGATACTCCTTGTTTTATTTTTGCCTCATTACTATATGTAACATATGCTTCTCTAAATACAGATGATGCTCCTGAAATATTGGTTATTTCGTTTGATATACCTCCCCCTGTACAGCTTTCCATTGTAGAGATAGTTAAATTCATTTCGGTTAATTTTTTTACAATTTCGGTCCATAGATTTGCTTGATTTTCTTTCATAATTTTTCTCCTTTTCCTAAAATATTTTATATTTAACTAATATCTTTAAATGGTATTTTCTTTAACCAAAATTGTTTTGAATTTTCATATGCCACATACAAAATTTGTTTTTCGTTATCGAAAAATGCATGCGGGTAAAAAAATATCTTATCATCATCTTCTATTTTAATTTTTTTATAAAAATTTTCTCCATCTTCACTTACCCAAATCTGTAAATGTGTTCTATTTTTGAACCCCATAACATTATTAAAATTATTTATTAATAAAATTAGATTATTAGCCTTTATTAAGGTTACTTTAGTATTTGGATTGGGTATATTTGTTTGCTTAAATTCTGTCCATGTTTTACCATAATCGTAACTATGACTAATTCCTAAATATGGAGCATTATTATTCCTTATATACATAATAATATGTCCATTTTCTACCTCTATACAATTAGGTTCCCATAGACTTTTTTCACTCTTTATATAACCATATCTTTTATAACTTTTTAATTCATCATCAGATATCATTACACCACAACAAAATTTAAAACAATCATCCCAATTTGTTACATTTTTCCAATCAAAACTATTTACAACTTCTCCATAGTAAATTGGGAATAAGTAATTATTGTTACTTAATACAATTCCTTGTCTAACACTAACCCCATTTATTCCATTAGGCAATGAGACTGGTTCACTCCATGTTTTCCCATCATCATAACTTATTGAATAAAAAGTTTGTAATTCTCTATAATAGCTTTCTGCATTATATGTTTGTACGATTATCATTATTTTATCATCATTTATAAAAATTTCTGAAGACCATACTCCTCTACTATTGTGTGAAAATAATACTTGTGGATCAGTCCATGTCTTCCCATCATCATAACTTTTCAGTATTTTTACTACATTAGCATTTTCTGGTTCCCAATTACCACCTGATAGACAAACACAAAGTAATGTTCCTTTTTTTGTTTTTCTGATAATAGGCTCTCTTCCATAACTATCTTTAAAATCATGTATTAAATATTTTTCCACTTTTTATTTTCCTTCCTTGCTTAATTTTAGTTTTAAAATCTCATGGTATAATTCTTCCCAATTTTGTACAACTCTTAAATTCCCATATGGTGTTTTGTCATACATATTTTTTCCTCTATATAAATAGCAATTGATACCGCCTAAAATCATTTTATTGCAATTGTTAACACTATCGTCAAACATAATATCAACTTTACATTCTTTACAGTATGGTGTTTTATCATTTTCATTGCTTATTATGAGTTTTGTATATCTTATTTTTTTATCTTTTAACCATTGCTTAGTTGTTTCAAATGCATTTGTATAATGAGGATAAACTCTATGTGATATTAAATATATCTCATCACCATCATCCATTAATTTATCAATAAAATGCTTTGCTCCTTCATTTAGCTCTAATTTTTTAGCCCACTCTTCACATTTATTACAGAATAATTCTTCAATTTCCTCAGCACTAAAGTCAAACATTTGGTATATATTAGTCACGTTATGATTAATAATTCCCCTATTTTTTTTATTTTTATCTTCTTTTATTAATTCTTTCATTAATTTTTTATCAAAATTACTTATTACATTATCTATATCTAGTCCAATTTTCATATGATATCTCCTAACGTTATTATATTTATTAATAAACTATTTGTCAATAACTCAAGTTTTGTTTAGAATAAAAAATATGTGTCAATTAATACTTTCTGCAGATGATTATCTAAGCATATAACTTTCAAAAAAAGCCCTTATCAAAAAGGGCTTCTTTGAATTATGAATTATTTTCCACAGCAATTCTTGTATTTCTTACCACTTCCACATGGACATGGGTCATTTCTACCAATCTTTGGTCCTTCATTTACAACTGTTTGGCTATATTCAGGAGTATTTATCTTCTTTCCTCCATCAACACTATTTATAGCTTCTAATGCTGCACCAGTAATTTTTGCTGCTTCTTGTCTTTTAACATCACCATTTTGTTTTCTAATATTCATAAGAATTTTAACAACATCTAATTTGATATTAGCAACCATTTCTTCGAACATATCCATTCCCTCTGTTCTATATTTTACAACAGGGTCTTGTTGTCCATATGCTCTTAAACCAATACCATTTTTTAATTCATCCATAATATCTATATGATTCATCCATTTTTCATCAACTACTTTAAGCATTACAACTCTTTCAAGTTCTCTCATTTTTTCAGATGTTATTTCTTCCTCTTTAGCTTGGTATTTTTCTATAGCTTGTTTTTCTAATTCTTCTATTATTGCATTTGAATCTTTTTCGTGTGTATTTATGAATTCAGCCATATCTATACCGAATATATTTGATATTTCTGTATTTAAAGATTCTGCATTTACTGCTTTTCCATCTTCACCTTCAATATATGTTGATACTGTTTCTTCTGCTATTGTTGTAATCATATTTACTATGTTTTCGTGAAGATCTTTTCCATCTAATACTTCTCTTCTTTGATTATATATGATTTCTCTTTGAACATTCATAACATCATCATATTTTAATACGTTTTTACGTATGCTAAAGTTTCTGCCTTCTACTTTCTTTTGAGCATTTTCTACTGCTTTTGAAATCATTCTAGATTGTATTGGCATGTTTTCATCTGCACCTAAAGTATTGTATACTCTTGTTATTGCATCTCCACCAAAGATTTTCATTAAATCATCATCTAGTCCAATATAGAATTTAGATTCTCCGACATCTCCTTGACGTCCTGAACGTCCTCTTAATTGGTTGTCAATTCTTCTTGATTCGTGTCTTTCTGTACCAATTATTTTTAAACCACCAGCGTCTATTACTTTTTGTTTTTCTTCTTTAATTTGTTCTTCATATTTTTCTACTAGTTTATTGAATTGTTCTCTTGCTCTTAATATGTCTTGGTCATCTGTTTCATAATATGTGTTTGATTCTTCTATTAAGTATTCTGGAACTCTATTTTTTCTCATTTCTTCTTTTGCTAAATATTCACTATTTCCACCTAACATGATATCAGTACCACGTCCTGCCATGTTTGTTGCTATTGTAACAGCTCCATATTTACCAGCTTGTGCAACAATCATTGCTTCTTTTTCGTGTGATTTAGCATTTAATACTTCATGAGGAATACGTGCTTCATTTAATAATTTGCTCAATTTTTCAGATTTTTCAATTGATACTGTACCAATCAGAACTGGTTGTCCTTTTGCATGACTTTCTTTTACACTTTCGATTACTGCTCTAAATTTTGCATTTTCATTTTTGTATATAACATCATTTTCATCTTTTCTTACCATTGGTTTATTTGTTGGTATTGATACAACATCTAAGTTATATATTTCTTCGAATTCTGCTTCTTCTGTCATTGCAGTACCTGTCATACCAGATAATTTATCATACATTCTAAAGTAGTTTTGGAATGTTATTGTTGCTAATGTTTTTGATTCATCAGCTATTTTAACTCTTTCTTTGGCTTCTATTGCTTGGTGTAATCCATTGTTGTATCTTCTTCCATACATAATACGTCCTGTAAATTCATCAACAATAAGAACTTCTCCATCTTTTACGATATAATCTATGTCTTTTTTCATTACTCCATGTGCACGTAATGCTTGGTTTACGTGATGAACTAATGTTGAGTTTTCTAGGTCATTGAAATTCTCTAATCCAAAGAATTCTTCTGCTTTTTTAATACCTTTTTGTGTTAATGATGCTGATTTTGCTTTTAAGTCAACTATATAATCATATTTTTCATTATCTTCTGCTTGTTCAAAATCTTTAACATCTTCTTCAATTATTACTTTTGGCTCAAGTCTTCTTACAAAATCGTTTGCTTTTTTGTATAAATCTGATGATTCATTTGCTCTACCTGAAATGATAAGTGGTGTTCTTGCTTCATCAATTAAGATACTATCGATTTCATCGACTATTGCATAATGTAATCCTCTTTGTACTAATTGATTTTTGTAGATTACCATATTATCTCTTAAGTAATCAAATCCAAATTCGTTATTTGTACCATATGTTATATCTGCTGCATATGCTTTTTGTTTTGCATTTGGGTCCATTCCTGCAATTACTAGTCCTACTGATAATCCTAAGAATTTATATAATTTTCCCATCCATTCACTATCTCTTTTTGCTAGATAGTCGTTTACTGTTATTACGTGAACTCCTTTTCCTTCAAGTGCATTTAGGTATACTGGTAATGTTGCAACTAATGTTTTTCCTTCACCAGTTTTCATTTCTGCAATTCTTCCTTGGTGTAGAATAATTCCACCTATTAATTGAACATCGAAATGTCTCATTCCTAAGGCTCTTTTAGAAGCTTCTCTTACAACTGCAAAAGCTTCTGGTAATATATCATCTAATGTTTTTCCTTCTGATAATTGTTTTTTGAAATAATTTGTTTTCTCTTTTAATTCATGGTCTGTCAATTTTTCCATTTCTGGTTCTAAACTATTGATTTTGTTTACAATTGGCATAACTCTTTTTACTTCTTTTTCACTGTAACTTTTGAATAATTTCATAATTGGTATACTCCTCCTAAGTTTATTTTACTTTGTAACTATATCACTAATATTCTTTTTTATCAAGTATTTTTTGTAATATTTTTGCTTTTCTGGAATAGATTGTAATAATCAAATTAGAAAGAGGATTTGCTATGTTTATTTTTAATGTCAAAGTCAATGGTAGTAAGCTTTTCAAAGTTTTTTTTACTTTTGTTATAATTCTAATGATAATTATTTTGTGTACTGTTTTTTATAAGGTTATTTCAGGTTCTAATAAAAGTTTTTCTGTTTCTGATAGTTTAGATGGTTCAAGCATTTGTAAGATTTCTGCTAAAAATTATACTAATGTTTTAAAAACGGTTCATGAAAATATTGATAGTTATGTTGGAAAGAAAATTAATTTTACTGGTTATGTTTATAGGGTTTCTGATTTACAAGATAATCAATTTGTTTTGGCTAGAAATATGATTATTAATTCTAATTCTCAATCTGTTGTTGTTGGTTTTTTGTGTGAATGTGATAGTGCGAAGGATTTTGCTAATGATACTTGGGTTGAGATTACTGGTGAGATTGTTAAAGGGTCATATCATGGTGATATGCCTATTGTTAGAATTACTGATATAAAGGCTGTTGATACTCCTAAAGAGGAGTATGTTTACCCTCCTGATGATAGTTATATTCCTACTAGTACGATATTATAATAATGCGAAACTAATTAAAAGTTTCGCATTATTTTTTATCAAATATAGTCTTCACTACTCCCTCATCAATAAAAGTTGCAAAAACATTTTTTATAATAATCAAAATTATTGGTCCTACCAATAGTCCTATTACTCCTAAGAATTTAAATCCAGTATACATAGCAATCAATGTAAAAATTGGATGTGTTCCAATATGCTTGCTGACTAATTTAGGTTCTAAAAATTGTCTTATTGTTGACATTATTGCAAATAATATAATAATTGCAATTCCTAGTTTTAAATCTCCATTTAATCCAGATATTATTGCCCATGGAACCATTACTGTTCCTGAGCCTAATATAGGAAGTGCATCAACAAATCCTATAAATAGTGCCATTAGTAATGGATATTCTATATTGAATTTTGCAATTTTTAATATATATAACCCTATTAAAGAAATTATAAAAGATATTAATATCAATGTTACTTCTGCTTTTAAATAACCTCCAAGTGTTTTGGTTAATTCTTTTATATGTGTTCCCAATTTAAATACCCATCTTTTTGGAAGGTGATGCTCTATTTGGTCTAATATATATACTTTATCTACACATATTAAGTATAGCGCCATTATTGTTACTACAAAATATATTGCTATAGTTGGTATTGATGTTATTATATTTAATAATCCTGTCAATGAATTTCTTAGCCAATTAGAAGCGGTATTTATTATTCCTCCTGTTGAATTTTGTAATACTTGATTTATTTCGTTTGGAAAGTGAATTTTATTAAAGTCAAATCTATTTGTAAAGCTTTGAAATAAATTATACATTTTATCAACATAAAAATTTAAACTTTGTAATAAATTTGAAGCCTCTGAAAATAGAGCTACTATCCCCCATGCTAATCCCCCTAGAATAACAGTTGCTACAAGTACAAATATTATAATAGAACTTGTTTTTCGTGTTAGTTTTAGCTTTTTCATAATAAATCTAATAGCTGGTTCTATTAGAAGTGATATTATAAACGCAATTAAAAATGGCATATAAAATACTGATAATTTTAATGCAATAATTAATCCTATTAAGATCAATATTACGTATAATATCCTTCTCCCTACTCTTGTCCAATAAGACATATCAATAATCATAATTTTTCTCCTATTTTTAGTATATGTAATTATTGGTTCAATCATACATTTTTCATAATAAAAAGAAGCTCTGTGGCTTCTTTTGAAAAATTATTCAGCATTTTTATTGCTATGGCAGTTACATATTTCATCTATTGTTGTACAAACTTGTTGTTTTCCTAATTGTTCATCATTTTGTGCTAAATCTCCTAATGTTAAAATTCCTATTACATGATTATCTTGGTCACATACTGGAAGTCTTCTTACTTGATAATTTGCCATTTTGCTTTCTGCGTTTGTCATATCATCACTTTCATTACAAGTGCATACATCTTTTGACATTATTTCACTTGCTGTTGTTTGGCAAGTATCTTTATCGCATGCAACACTTCTTAATAATATATCTCTGTCTGTTATAATTCCGCATATACAATTATTTTGGTCGCATACCGGAACACATCCTATATGATTTTGGCTCATTATTTTTGCCACTTCATTTATTTTTGTTTCTGGTTTTACACAGCAAACATCATTACACATACAATCTTTTACTTTCATTTATTTAACCACCTTTCAAAATTTCTCGTTTTTATTTTTTACAAAAAGAAAAAGATTATTCGTTTTTTGAATAATCTTTTTTCTTTATTATCTTGATTTTTCTTCCTTTTCTTCTAATATTTTCCAAATATTTGGATATATTTTTTGATAATTGAAATCTGGATCTTGTTCTTTTATTAACCACTCATGTCCTGTTAGCATATTTTTTGTTAATGATTCTGCCCTTTCTCTAGCGGTGGACATATTATATCTTCCCATTTTTTCATCATTTTTAGCTAATACTTGGTATGGTACTAATGTTTTTCCACAATATGCTGCAGCAAAATTTCTATGGTGTCCTTCAATTATATAATTTACGTTGTCCACCGTAACTACTTCTATTGTAGAATCAGGTAAATATCCATATTCTTTTATATTTTTAATCATATCATCAATACTTAAATTTGATAATGGTGATTTTGCTAAAGTTTCTCTTTCTGTTTGTAATGGTAAAAATATTTTTGGACTTGCCCATTTTTTAGCGAAGTTTTTATTTTTTTCATAATATTTAGAACCTTCTAGAATTACATCTGCTATATCATCAACTGTTGAATATGAAGTATCTATTATTAAATCATAATTATTTTCATCAGTTAAGTCAACTCCATATCTATTCATATATCTAGTATTTTCACCTATTCTTCTCATTTCACGTTCTTTTTTTGCTTCTTCAATATTTGAATATTTGTCTTCTTTTCCTCTTGAATTGTCATTAAATAAACGTTTACCTGCAACATCAGCATTTGTTGTTAATCTGACTGAAAAAGCTTCTGGAATATTATAAAAAGCTAGTCTTGAATCTATTATCCAAATATCTTTTGGATGTAATTCCTTATTAATTTCTTTTCCTTTATTTGCCATTCTTTCATCTATTAATGTGTCTACAATTTTTCTTATATCTTTAAATTCTTCACTATTATTTGCTTCATTTATTGTAAACGTAGATAAATCAATATTTCTTTGTTTTAGTTGAGCTATTGTTCTTGCCAACGTTTTTCTATAAACTTCATTATCAAAAAATTCGCTTAATTCTTCTCTTTTATAAATTTGGTTTAATTCTTCTTTGTTATCTAAATTTACAATTAAATCAATTAATGAATTAAAATATCTTCTAAAATCATTGCCTGTTGTTTCAAGATGTATTTGTTCATCTGTATATCCTTGTTCTTTTAGTTTTTCTATCATCTTTTTTACTGTGGTACCTTTTCCACTTACTGGTTCACCTGAAATTGCTATTATTTTATTTTTTATTTTATTTTCATCCATATACTTTTCTCCTTATATATGATAATAAACATTATATTATTATTTTACCATATTTTAGGAATTATGTCAAATTACATTTCATATAAATTATAATTATCTACTTCAAATTCTCTTGGAAATGGTGGTCTTCCCCCTGGTCCAAATGGTGGTCTTGGTGGACGTGGTCCCGGTCCTGGAGGCATTGGTGGTCTAACTGGCGGACGTGGTGGAAATGGTCTTGGTCTGTTTAACAGTTCTCTTATTAATAATATTTTTACCAAATCCCTTAATCCACTATTAAATTGTCTCGTTTCTCTTTTTGGACTCTCAGTAGCGCTAACATCTGCTTTTCTTGCATTTACACTACTACTTGTTCTAACATCATTTTTTAGATTTATATTTAATTGTGTTTCATTTTTGCTTTCTAATGCAAAATATATTTCATCTGTCATTTTTTCTAATTCTTCATTTGATAAATCTGCTCTTACATTTTCACATCTTTTTGATACCATTGGGTATACAACTTTATAGATTTCTGGGTAACTTTGTTCTAACTGAGAATTTTGAGCAATTGCAATATTATCTTGCATCCTGTAGTTGTTGTAATTATCGTTATAGCCATAATCATATAATTCATTTTGATTATAGCCTAAAATACTTCTTATGTATTCATCATAAGTTCCATCGTACATAAAAAAACCTCCTCATATTTTTTATATAATATGAGAAAGCTTTTATTTTGGTTATATTTCATTTACTAATTTTTTAAATTTGTTTCCTCTATCAGCAAAATTTTTAAACATATCAAAACTTGCACTTGCTGGTGAGAATAATACAACCTCTCCTTTTTGTGCTGATTTTCTTGCTATTTTTATTGTTTCCTCTAATGAATCACACATATATATGTCCATTTTTTTATTTTCTTTGTCTAGTTCTTCTTTTACTGCATCAAATATTTTTTCTGCTGTTTGCCCAATTAGTATTAAAGTTTTTACTTTATCAACAACTGTTTTAGCAAGTGGTGTGTAGTCTAAGTTTTTATCATATCCTCCTGCAATTAAAATTATATCTTCTTTAAATGCATTTAATCCTGATAATGTTCTTGTAGGCGATGAACTTGCTGAGTCATTATACCATTTTACTCCTCCTATTTCTCTTACAAATTCGATTCTATGCTCAACTGGTTTGAATTCTTTTATTGCTTTTACTGCTGTATCTGTGTCAACAAATGTTTTTGTAGCTGCTAAGGCTGTTGCAATATTTGCAAAATTGTGTGTACCTCTAAGTATTACCTCATCTGTATTTAAAATATGTTTTCTAACTTTGTCCTCACACTCTTTTATAACTCCATCATCTACTATAAATCCATTATCTAATTTTTCTTTACTACTAAAGAATATTACTTTTCCTTTTGCTTCTTTTGCACAATTTCTTGTTATTTCATTATCATAATTTAAAATTAAAATATCATCTTCGTTTTGATTTTTAAATATGCATTTTTTTGCTTCTATGTATTCATCATAATCTTTGTGTATGTTTAAATGGTTTGGTGTTACATTTGTCATAACTGCAATTTGTGGGCTTACTTGCATATTCATCAATTGGAAACTGCTTAATTCTAATACTACTATATCTTCTGGTGTCATTTCTGGTAATTTGGTAAATAAAGGTGTTCCTATATTTCCTCCTAAGAATGTATTATAGCCTGCTTTTTCTAAAATATGATTTATTAAACTTGTTGTTGTTGTTTTTCCATCACTTCCTGTTACTCCTATCATTTTACATGGACACATTTCCATAAGCATTTCTATTTCTGTTGTAACAATAGCTCCTCTTTCAGATTCTGCTTTTAATTCTGGTTTGGTTGGTAAACAACTTGGTGATCTAAATATAACATTAAATCCTTTTAAATTTTCTAGTGAGTTTGCACCAAAAGAAAATTCAAATCCATATGTTGTTATTTTATCTAATATTTCTTTTGGAATGTCATCTATTGTTTTGTTGTCAAAAACTGTTACTCTAGCTTTTTTTTCATATAAATAATCTAATAAAGGTATATTACTTACCCCAAGCCCAATTACGGCTACTTTTCTAAATCTTATGTATTCATTAAATTCTTCTAATTTTTTATTTTCATATGCCATTGTTTTATGCTCCTTTTTATTTTTATATATTTTATGCTTATTTTCTATTTTCGTTTTATATTATATATCTTTTTTATAAAAAAAACAATTTTTGAATGAATATTTTTTTGTTTTTGGGTAAAAATATTTTTAGATTTTGATTGGAGGTGCATTTCAATGTCTAAGAAAAATAAAGAAAATAGAAATAATAACAATAATAATAGCCAAAATGAAGAAAGACAAAATAATAATAACAAAAATTCTAAATAGTTTTAATTAAGAAATAGCTTTGTTAGCTATTTTTTCTTACATACTTTGACTTTTTTCGACATAGATGTTATAATGCTTTTTGTTGTTTATTAATTATAAACATTAAAATTTATTTATGAGACCGGAGGTAATTAACATTATGACAGATGAATTTAATGTGTTAGAAGCAAAGAGACTCTTAGAAGTTTATAAAAATAAGGGATCAACAGAAAAAGAAAAATTTTTAGCAGAGTTGATTTTAATTAATGCACAATTTTGCAATAGGAGTATATTTAATACAAAACTATTACTGGAGAACAATTATTCTAAACAAACTTTAAATGATGTTATAACTGACTTAGGCTGTACTTTAGAATATAATAGTAACACTACTATCATTAACTCTTGCAATGGTTCAAAAGACAACACTCCTATAATTGTCATTTCTAAGTAGGCTATATATTGCCTCTAATATTTTGACTGATAAGTATTCTTGTCAGTCTTTTAATTTAATGTAATAGTTTTTATAATTGTTTAGAAATAACTATATAAATAAATATTTTTTAAATTTTTTTCTAGACATGTTAATTTGTTTGTGTTATTATATAACCATAAATCAAATGAAAAAATAGGAGGTTAAAAATGTTAAAAATTTCTAAAAGTTTTTTAGTTATAGCAATTGTTCTTTTATTAACTTTAGTACCTTTTTCAGTAAATGCTGTAGACTTAAATTTATCTGAAAATACAAGTAATACTTCTTCTAATACTTATAATGAAAATAATTCTATTAATAATAGTTCATCAAAAGAAAGTAATACTTCAGAAAATAACTCTACTGCAAATACTAACAGTAATATAGCAAGTACTAGTACAAGTTCTGCAAAAGTTAGTAATGTAAATTCTAATTCTGGACTAAGTTTATCTAACATTCTTAATATTTTATTAATTGTTGTAGGTATTGTTCTAATTTTATTAGCTATAGCTATATTAATCAAATTAAAATAAATTTTATATATTAAAGTGGGATTTTACAAAATTCTGCTTTTTTCTTTTTTTAACATGTATATTTTGTCCAAATTTTAAAATAATATTATTAGATTTAAATTAAAATTAAGTCGTTTATTTTTTAAGGAGGATATGTCATGAAGAAAAAATTTTTAATTTCTTTTGCTATTATTTTGGTTTCAATTTTTTCTTTTACTGTTTGTTTTGCTACAGATGGTTTAGAAAATGTTACTAATGCTGTAAGAAATGTTGTTGGTGGAGTCGAAAATACTGTTGAAAATGCTGCAAAAGATGTTTCTAATGTTTCTAAAGATGCTACTGGTTCTGTAGAAAATGGTATTAATTCTGATACTCATAATTCTATGTCTAGAACAAATAATTATAATACTACTAGAGTTGCTACTGGTTCTTCTAATATGTCAGGAGGAATGTCTGCAAGTGCTTGGACCTGGCTTATTCTTGGTATAGTTGCTATTGCTATTATTGCTGTGGTTTGGTATTATTCTATGCAACTTACTAATGGTAGAAATCATGATGATAATGATTAGTTTGTTTTAACTTTTATTGCAGTTTTGGATTTTTCGTGTTATACTATATTTGTTTATTTTATTTGAATCGAGGTTTTTTATGAAGAATGATAATTTAATTGCGAAGAATCCTACTGCTTATCATAATTACGATATTACTGATAAATTGGAAACTGGTATTGTTTTAAGTGGTACAGAGATAAAATCTATTAGAAGCGGTAAAGCTAATTTAAAAGATAGTTATGCCATAATTAGAAATGGTGAAGTTTACATAGTTGGAATGCATATAAGTCCATATGAACATGGAAATATTTTTAATAAAAATCCTTTACGTGATAGAAAACTTTTGTTAAACAAACGTGAAATTAATAAATTGATTGGACTTACTAAACAAAAAGGTTATAGTTTAGTTCCTATAAGCTTATATTTTAAAGGCAATTTAGTTAAAGTTGAATTAGGTATTGGAAAAGGTAAAAAACTTTATGATAAACGTGAAGATATTGCAAAAAAAGATGCTGAAAGAAGAATTAGACAACAAATGTCTAATAAAATATAAAAAGAAACACTAGAAATTGTTAATAATTTTCTAGTGTTCTTTTTATTTTTATGCTTTGTTTGCTGAACCGAAAACATCAACCATTTTATGTTTTACAGTTTCTTTTATTAATTCTCTTGCTTCTCCTAAATATTTTCTTGGATCAAATACATTTGGATTTTCAGCAAATTCTTTTCTAATTCCAGCTGTCATTGCAAGTCTTAAGTCAGTATCTACATTTATTTTTGAAACCCCTGATATACTAGCTTCATGTAATATTTCATCTGGTACACCCTTTGCTCCAGGAATATTTCCTCCAAATTCATTACACATTTCTACTAATTTTGGTATTACTGTTGATGCTCCGTGTAATACTATTGGTGTATTTGGTATTCTTTCTTTTATTTCTTTTAATATGTCAAATCTTAATTTTGCTTCACCTTTAAATTTATAAGCACCATGGCTTGTTCCTATAGCTATTGCTAAAGAGTCACATCCTGTTCTTCTTACAAATTCCTCTGCTTGTGCTGGGTCTGTGTACATTGCATCATTTGCATTTACATTTACATCATCTTCTATTCCAGCTAATTTTCCAAGTTCAGCCTCTACTACTACTCCATGAGCATGAGCATAATCTACTACTTTTTTTGTTAAAGCTACATTTTCTTCAAAATCATATTTTGAACCGTCAATCATAACAGATGTAAATCCATTATCAATACACATTTTGGCTGTTTCGAAATCTGGTCCGTGGTCCAAGTGTATAACTATTGGTATATTTGGATGTTCCTCAACTGCTGCTTGAACCATTTTCATTAAATAATTTATTCTAGCATATTTTATTGCACTTGCTGATGTTTGCAATATAACTGGTGAGTTTGTTTCTGCTGCAGCATCTACTATTCCTTGTATTATTTCCATATTATTGATGTTAAATGCACCTATTGCAAATCCTTCTTTCATTGATTTTTCAAACATTTCTTTTGTTGTTACTAATGCCATATTAATTCCTCCTAACATTTTTATTGTTAACAATTTTTTCTTTTTTATTAACATTATTTTCAATGTTATTTTATTTCTAAAATTTTAATATGTCAATAGATTTAGTTTATTAATTTTTATTTTCTTCCCATTCTTCTTTTAAAATTGAATATATGTATCTATCTATTTTTTCTCCTTTATCATTGATAAGTCTATTTCTCAAAATTCCTTCTCTTATCATTCCTATTTTAGTTAAAATGCTATGTAATATTTCTATATCTTCTTGAATTGTAGCATAATACTTCATTACAACTGTTTCATATATAGTTTTTGTAAAAATATATTCTATCACTTTACTAAGTACTTCTTCTGGTGTTCCATCTCTTCTCCATTTTTTTAAGAAATAAAATGCAACTTCACATTTTTTATTTTTTAACGACATCGCTTGTAGTTTTACATAGCCTACTATTTCATGTTTTTCTTTTTCCTCTATAATCCAAAAAGTTATTCCATCTTCAGTTTCTTCTATTACTGCATTAATCAGTCTTTTTGCTTCTATTATATTTCTATATGTTTTATGTTCTTTGTATTGAGCCATTTTTTCTTTGTCTGTTCCCCATTTTTCGTATATTTCTTCTGCATCTTCTATTTTCGGAATTCTTATTTCATATCTTTCGGTTTCTATTTTTTTCACTTTTAATCCTCCTTTTTTATGGTTAATTATTATATATTATTTTTTCTTTACGAATAATTATTTTTTACTAAATGTCATTTTTCTTTTACAAAATGTTTAACTATCTTTATAAAATTGTTTTTATAAAATTGTTAATAACCATTCACATTTGTATCATTTTCTTAATATTATATCAAAAAACGAAAGGAGATTTTTTATGGATTATGAATTAATGATGAACGGCAATGTTAAAATCGGTCAAAAAGCTCCAGAATTTGATGCTATTACTAGTTTTGGGCCAAAATCTTTAAATGATTATAAAGGTAAGTGGCTTGTTTTGTTTTCTCATCCTGGAGATTTTACACCAGTATGCACAACAGAGATGATTGCTTTTGCTAGAGCTTATACATACTTTCAAAAATTGAATACTGAACTTTTAGGGCTAAGCATTGATAGTAATCCTTCTCACTTAGCTTGGATTTATGATATATACTGTAGAACTGGTATTGAATTACCATTTCCTATAATAGCAGACAGAAGTGGTCAAATTGCAAGAAAATATGGAATGATTTCAAATGATGTAAGTTCAACTGAAACTGTTAGAACTGTTTTTATTATTGATGACAAACAAATTGTTAGAACTATTTTAATTTACCCTTTAAATGTTGGAAGATTTATTCCTGAAATTTTAAGAACTGTTCAAGCTTTGCAAATGGCTGATTGTAGTGGTGGTTCTACTGCTGCAAATTGGATGCCTGGGCAACCAGTTATTGTTCCTTCTCCTAAAACTTTTAAAGAATTACAGGAAAGACAAAATTATATTAATGAAAATCAAAATGGAATTAATTGGTATTTGAGTTTTAAAGAGCCACCGAAAATTTGTGAAAAGAATGTTAATTCTTCTGATGAAAGTAATTGTAAATAAAAGAATAGCTAAAATTAGCTATTCTTTTATTAGGTAATCTTATTTTTTCTACTTTAAATTTATAATTAAAGGATTAAAGTTTTTTACAATTATTTTTCTTTTTTAAAATATTCAATTTCATATTTATCTAACAAATCCATAGATATTTTTCCTTGTTTTAGTGCTTCTTCTGCTGTCATTATATCTCCATTCTTAAAATATACTTGGACAACTTGTGTTTTTTGAGTTGGATAATAATATTCATATTTTTCATCTTCAAAAAATTTATATTCTCCACCTTGTAAGTATTTGCTATAATATTTTTCCCTATCTGCTAAAGTTGTACTATCAAATATTTTTGGTTCATCTGTTTCTTCTATTTTTTCCAAAATATCATTATTATCTACTTTTAATGCAAAATATGGTTTATCAGATTTTTTCTCTTTCATAAATATTATAAAAGTATCTTGAAAATAACAATATTTTGTATCTTCTCCTATTCCCATATATTCTGTAACCATTGTCGCTTTGCTTGATAAATTACAACCTCTTTCATTTAAATAAAAATTAACATTTTGGACAACATCATATATGTATAATCCTTTAGAGTTTTTTATCTTTTTATCATATAATTGGTTGTAATTAATCATTCCATTTACCTTTACATATGGAACTCTTAATTCGTCATCTTCTGAAAATTCTGTACGTCCTTTATAGTTTTTTGTTTTTGCTTTTATGTCTTCATAATATTCGTCAAATGATTTTTTATCATCTGTTCTATAAAGTATTATTTCGTCTCCTTCTTTTGTCTTTAATTTTATAGCCATATCATTACTTAATAAACTACCATTATTTAATTTATTATAAAATAGAATTTCAACATTTTTATTCATTTTTTCTGGACTTGCATTATTTATTCCAAAATATTTAATAGCTTCATCACTGTTTCCAAATGTCCATTTATAATCATTAAAATTATCAAATGATTCTAAAAAATTCAATTCTTTATTAAGTGTAGCATCTATTTTGTATCCATTTGTAACTGTTCTTTCTACATTTATTTTATAATCATTTGGATTTAGCATTTCTTTTGAAAATGTACTTTCATTTAAATCATTAGCAATTTGTGGCATTTCACCTTCTAATTCTATCTTATTTAATCCAATTTTTTCTTCTAGGTCTTTCCATGCTAAATCTAGCGTTCCTACCCATAAATTATTTATTGTATTTTCATCTAGTGTACTTTGATATGATGGGTTCATTGTAATATTATGATTTGTATTATTTTTTATATACCTATTATATATAACTGTTGTAGCATAGACTATTCCTGATAATGCGATTGTTGTGCATATAATTATTACAAAAATTTTCAAAACTTTATTCATTTCATTAAATCCTTTCTTTAGCAGGATTTTTCTTAATTGTTTTTTACCTCTATGTATTAAATTCTTTGTGTTTTGTAGAGTTTTTCCTAATATTTTAGATGTTTCTTCATAAGATAGACCTTCAATATTTACGAGATAAATTGCATTTTTATATCTTTCATCTAACAATTCTATTGATTCTAATAGTTCTTTTTTACTTTCCTCTGCTGTAATAATATCTAATACGTCTTTTTCAATTTGTTCATTATCATTTGCAAGATATTTTTCTGTTATTTCATTTCTTCTTTTTTCTACATTTATATAATTTAGTGCTTTGCTTCTTGCAACAAGATATATATAGTATTTAAAAGAGCTATTTTCTCTCATTTTATGCTGTATAACGTATATAAAAGTTTCTTGTGTTATGTCCTCTGCTTTTTGATAGTCTTTTACTATGTTATAAATGAAATATTCAATTTTATTTTTGTATTTGTTATAAAGAATTTCAAATGCTTCTTTTTCTCCATTCAAATAATCATTGTACAATTTTTTATCTAAATCTTTCTCCATTTTTTACCTGCTTTCATTTATATATAACAGTAACATTAAATAAAGTTTCAAATAAAATAGTAAATATATTTTATTTAATTTGCAATTCTCCACTTTTTATTTCATCTACTTTATATTCAATATTATCTTTTGTAAAATAACTTTCTATTTCCTCTTTTAGATCATTTACATTTTCACTAGATTTCAAATAATAACTATTTCCATTTATAAATAAATTATTGTTCTTATTCAACACTTTATCTTCATAAGAATTTATTTCAAAATGCATTTCTTTTTTCTGATATTCAACATTATCAGTTTCTTTTAAATTTTCATCATATACAGGGCTAACTACTCCATAATTATAAACATATTCTTCAGAAATAGTATCATTTATTTTTATGTTTTGAATTTTTACTTTTTCATTCGATTGTTCTGGAATATCTATTATTAAAGGGTCTCCTATTATTTTATCAGCATCTCCATACAACATTGTAAATTCTACTTTGCTTAAATCATCTAACATTCCCTCTCTTATATTTAATCCTGCACCAAATGAATCTCTACTGAATATAATTTTATTTTCATCACTTGTCAAACTTTTTTCTTCAATTTTTGTTGGACAAATATAATTCATTGTACCATTATTAACTCTTAAATCAATATATGATGTTTCTCCAAAGATTCCCTTTTTATCAAAATAGAAAACTATATTTTCATCATCAATAGTTATTTTATTAATTGTAAATGTTCCTACATTATTATTTATTGCACTATATTGTTCTTCCCCTTCTTTTAATGGATACCATTTAGCCTTATAATATGCTTCTTTTTCTTCATTTGTTCTATCACTAAAAAATGTACTTTTGGTTTGCATTACTTTTAATTTTTTTAAATCTGTTTGTTTTCCTAAAATAACTGCATATACCTCTTCTGCTTTAATAATATCACTATTTTTAAGTTCTGAATAATCTTCAATTAGATTGTTGTCTTTATAAATTTTTTTGCTTATATCATAGCAATTGCTTGTCAAAGTATCATTATCATCACTTGCTACTTTAAATCTATAATATTCAATATTTTCATTGTATTCTTTCCATGTTATGTTTTCTGTTATTCTTTTTAATCTGATATATGTTTCAAAACTTGAATTTTCTATTTTATCTAATACAATTTTTGTATTATTATCTATCTTTTGTTCTTGTGTAATTGTTTGTTGATTTTCATCCTTATTCATTGTTATATCCATCTCTAACATTTTATTAATTTTTACAGCAGTTTTATTTCCAATATAAAATTCATTAAGCCATAATTTTAAATGTATTGTTTCTTCATCAAAATTCATTAAATTAATTACATCAGAACATTTATATTCTTTATCTGAGATTTTTTCAACAGTAGAATTTGACCTTTCTGATTTTTTTTCATTTATCCATACTCTACTTGAAATTCCTATATTATATCCCCTTATTTTGTCATATTCTACATTTTCCATTTCTTTAATTGTTTTTTCTTTTAGAAAAATTCTATATTCTATAATTAAATATGCACTATCTCTTGCAATATCATCTATTGAAATTTTTACATAATCGTTTTCAATTGTTTTATTAACATCAATTTTTTTGTTTTCAAAATTTTCACTTGCTTTTAATAGTCCCATATTTTTAAAGTTTAAATTTCCTGTAACTTGTGCATATACAGTCATTCCAAATGTACAAATAAGAACCAACGTTGCAAGTGTTTGTAATATTCTTTTTTTCATAATATATTTTCTCCATTCTTTTGTGTTTTTTTCTAGAGGATATATACCTGTTCTTTGTTCTTCTTGTTCAAAATTGTATATGGCAACTTGTTTTTTAAATTCGTCAAATAATTCTTTATTGTTCATTAGAACTATACCCCCTTTTATTTAAAATTTTATTTAATCTTTTTCTTACTCTGAATAATTTTGATTTAACTTTTGATTCAGACATATTAAATATTTTTGAAATTTCTTTTATGTTTTTATCATCATAGTAATATTGTATAAATATCTCTTTATCTTCTTGTTTTAGTTTTTCTAATTCTTCTGATATAGCATTTTGTTTTTCACTTTTTAATAATGCTATTTCTATGTTTGAATTATCTATCAGTTTTTCTTCATATTCTTCAATATTCAACTCTACTTTGTATTGTCTGTATTTATATTTAATTAAATTTTTTGTTATTCCACTTATATATGCTGCCATACTTTTGTTTATATCTAATTTATTTTGATTCTTCCATAATGTAAAAAATACATCTAATACTATCTCTTCAACATCTTCATTTGATAATTTTATATATGAGTTTCTTATAATCGTGCTGACATAATTATTGTATTTTTCCATTATTTTTTCCATTTGCAATTTACTATTCTCAATATAAGTGTATATTTTTTCATTTTCAACTTTCAATTTTGTTATAAACTCCTTTTAAAAGATATCTTTCATTTGTATATTAGCATATTTTTTGATTTGGTTGCACTATTTTTAAAATTTTTAAAAATTTTAAAAAATAATAAAAAGAGCCTTTTTAGGCTCAATGTTCAGACTATATTATTAATTTTTTAATTGTTTTTTCTTTCTTATACCAACATATATAGTAAAAGCAATTGTTGCCAAACTTATAAATATAGAAATTTTAAATATATAATTATAGTTAAATGTATTATTATATAAATATTCTTCTATGTAATAATGTTGTTCAGTAGTATATAAATTAACAGATTTACTTTTACCATCACTATAATAAAAATCCAAACTTTCATAATCCCACAATCCTTGCCCACATAATTCAATTTTAATAACATTATTTAGATTTTCGATTTCAATATTATCTTTCTGTAATGTTTCTTCAATAGCTGTAATATTACTAGAATTAACATTTAATTTATATATTGGACCCCAAAACGTCTTAATAAAATCAGTGCAGAAAACAATTATTGGTAAAATTATTAATACTACTTTTATAAAATTAAAAAATATTTTCTTTATCATAAAACTATACTCACTTTCAAATATTGCTCTTAATTTGCAATTTATCAATTATTTTCTTGCATATCAACTATTGAACCATTTTCAGAATATGTTTTTGTTTCTGAAATATTTCCGTTATTATCATAGTAATATATTACTGAATTTGTTTGTGGTACTCTATGATATTCTCTATATTCTAGTTTTCCATTATCATTATAAAATTCTTCTATATATTCTTCGGTCTTTTTATATGCAAAAGTATTATA
>OGYP01000103.1_pt1 | contig 37849 bp, 48 predicted proteins | sample 1576571 | NCBI WGS metagenome assembly OGYP01 (sample SAMEA3541559, study PRJEB24748) | human gut metagenome | biome: human gut; feature: human-associated habitat; material: faeces | place: China | collected 2012
TCCATCTTGTTTTTGCATTTCTTTTGTTTCTATATATTCTTCTAAAAATTCTGGTATTTCTGGTGATAGTATTTTAAAATATTCTTTTATTTTTTCATTTAAATTTTCAAAATATTTTGCCATTTTTTCTCCCTTTTTTAGTATTAGCCAAATAAACTTAATTGATTACTTTGACTCATTCCTTCTAAACATCCAAATTGTTTTAGTAGTTCTGCACCTGATGCGCCTATTTTAGCTCTTATTTTTAGGTCATCTATTGACATGAATTTTCCATCTTTTCTTGCATTTACAATTCCTTGTGCTGCTACTGTACCAAATCCTGGTATACTATTTAATGGTGGTCTTAATTTATTGTCTTGTATTTTGAATTTGCTAGCTTCTGATTCGTAAATGTCAACTGGTAAAAATTCAAATCCCCTTTCATACATTTCTAATACTATTTCTAAATCATCATACATATCTAACTCTGCTTTTGTTGCTTCTTTCTTTTGGTTTTTCATTTCTATTTCTTTCATCTTGTTTTTTACTTTTTCTTTTCCAAATATCATGTATTGTGCATCAAAAGCTTTGGCTCTTATAGAATAGTATGCTGCATAATATGCTAATGGTATGTGTACTTTGAACCATGCTATTCTAAAGGCATTTGTTACATATGCTGCTGCATGGGCTTTTGGGAACATGTATTTTATTTTTTCACAGGATTTTATATACCAGTCTGGTACATCATATTCTTTCATTAATGGTATGTATTCATCTTTCCATTTTGGTTCTTTTCCTTTTGCTACTTTTCCCTTACGTACCGCTTCCATTATTTTGAATGATTTATCTGGTGGTAATCCTTTTTTTATTAAATATATCATTATATCATCACGACAACATATTGCTTCTTGAAGTGTTACTACTCCTTGTTCGATTAAGGTTTGTGCATTTCCTAACCATACGTCTGTACCATGTGATAGTCCTGATAGACGTATTAATTCATCGAAGGTTGTTGGTTTTGTGTCCAAAAGCATCCCTCTTGCGAATTTTGTTCCGTATTCTGGTATTCCATATGTTCCTACTTCTGAGTGTATTTGTTCTGGTGTTACTCCTAGTGCTTCTGTTGAATTGAATATTGACATTGTTTCTTTATCGTCTAGTGGTACATCCGTTGGAGCTATTCCTGTTAAGTCTTGTAACATACGAATTACCGTCGGATCATCGTGTCCTAGTATATCTAGTTTTAATAAGTTTCCATCTATTGAGTGATAATCAAAGTGAGTTGTTATAATATCTGAATTTGGGTCATCTGCTGGATGCTGTACTGGTGTGAATTCATATATTTCTCTACCTTTTGGTACAACTATAATTCCTCCAGGATGTTGTCCTGTTGTTCTTTTTATTCCTGTACATCCTACTGATAATCTTTGCATTTCTGCTCTATTCATTGGTATTCCTCTATCTTCGAAATACCCTCTTACATAACCATATGCTGTTTTGTCGGCTACTGTACCAACTGTTCCTGCTTTGAAGGTTGTTCCTTTTCCAAATATTACTTCTGTATATTTGTGTGCTTTTGCTTGATATTCTCCAGAGAAGTTTAAGTCTATATCTGGTTCTTTGTCTCCATTAAATCCTAAGAATGTTTCAAATGGTATGTCCATTCCATCTTTTGTTAGTTTGTGTCCACATTTTGGACAATCTTTGTCTGGTAAGTCAAAACCGTTTCCAACACCATAGTCTTCAAATTCTGAATATTTACAATTTGGGCATCTATAATGTGGTTGAAGTGAGTTAACTTCTGTTATACCTGTCATAAATGCTGCAAGTGATGAACCAACTGAACCTCTGGAACCAACTATGTATCCATCTTCATTTGATTTCCATACTAGTTTTTGAGCAATTATATACATAACTGAATATCCATTACTTATGATTGAATCTAGCTCTTTGTCTAGTCTATCTTGTACTATTTTGGGTAGTGGATCTCCATATAATTCATGTGCTTTTTGGTATGCAATATTTTTTATATCTTCCTCGCATCCTGGAATGTGTGGAGGACATTTTTCTGGAGATATTGGACTTATTTGTTCACACATATCTGATATTTTATTTGTATTTGTTACTACTACCTCATATGCTTTTTCTTCTCCAAGATATTCAAATTCTTTTAGCATTTCCTCTGTTGTTCTTAAATATAATGGTGCTTGATTATCTGCATCATCGTATTTTTGACCCGCTTCTAGAATTCTTCTATATATTTCATCTTGTGGGTCCATAAAGTGAACATCACATGTTGCAACTACTGGTTTATTTAATTTTTCTCCTAATGCAACTATTTTTCTATTTATATCTCTTAAGTCTTCCTCATCTCTCATTATTCCATTTCTTATTAAAAATTGGTTATTTCCTATTGGTTGAATTTCTAGATAGTCATAGTCTTGTGCTATTTCTTCTACTTCTTCATCTGGTCTACCTTGTTCTATTGCTTGATATAATTCTCCTGCTTCACATGCACTTCCTAATATCAATCCTTCTGAATATTTTTTATATAAACTTTTTAATATTCTTGGTTTTCTATAAAAATAATCCAAATGTGAAAATGATACTAGTTTATACAAATTTTTTAATCCTACATAATTTTTTGCTAAAATTATAGCATGATATGTTTTTAATTTTTTATATTCTTCTGCTTTAGCTGCTGGGTCTGCTGCAACTTCATCTATGTCTTCTAATTTTTTAGCTCCTTTTTCTTTTAACATATCTATCATTACATTAAATACTTTTACAGTTGTATCAACATCATCTAAAGCTCTATGTGCTACTTCTACTTTTATTCCTAAATTTTCAGCTATTTTTCCTAATTTATATTTTTTATAATCTGGGAATAGGTCTTTTGCTAAACTTAAGGTATCTAAATATGAGTAGTCAAAGTCATAACCTAATCTTTTTGCATTTTGTTTTAAAAATCCTACGTCAAAATTTGCATTGTGTGCTACTATTACTGTGCTTTCTTGGTCTCCTAAAAATTCTAACATTTTTGGAAATACTTGTTCTATTGTTTCTGCATCTTTTACCATTTCATCTGTTATATTTGTAACTTCTGTTACTCTTTCTGGTATATGTCTTCCTGGATTTACAAAACAACTGAATTCATCTATTACTTCTTTGTTTTTTACTTTCATTATTCCTATTTCTGTAATTCTATCATTTGTTGCAGAAAATCCTGTTGTTTCTAAGTCTAAAACACAATATGTTGCATCTATGTCTTGTCCTTTTCCATTATATATTGATTTTGTATTGTCTGGTGCTAAATATGCTTCAACACCATATATTATTTTTATATCTGGATTGTCATCCCCTACTAAATGATATGCTTCTGGGAATGCTTGTACAACTCCATGGTCTGTAATTGCAATTGATTTCATTCCCCATTTTATAGCTCTTTTTATTAAATCCTCTGCTGATGTTACTGCATCCATTTGGCTCATTTTTGTATGCATATGTAATTCTACTCTTTTTACTTCTGCATTATCTTGTCTTATTTCTTTTTTTACGCCGTTTCCTTCAATTATTGTATTTGCCATAACAGTTAATTCATTTGAGAATGAATCCATTTGGGCATTTCCTTCAATTTTTATTCCTTTTACTTTTCCTAATCTTTTAATTATTTTCTTTGCTGATTCTTTTGGTAAGAATGCTTTACATGTCATTGTGCTTGAACCATCATATAAGTCAAAGCTTAATAAAGTTTTTCCATTTTTCAATTCTCTGTCTTCCATATAGATTATTTCACCATCAAGTGAAACTTGTCCATCATCAACACCTAAGTCTGCAACTTTTACAAGTGGTGCTGTAATGTTCATATTTTTTCCTAATATTAATGGTGTGTCTTCATCTGCTTCTTCAGGCATTTCTGGGACATCGGTTTCTGTTTCTATTATTGTATTTGATATTACAGTAATATCTCCTGCATATGTATCAAGCCCAGCTTTTCCTATTGTTTTTATTGCTTTTGCATTTTTTATTTTTTCTGTTATTTCTTGTCCTTCTTTTGCATCTTTTGCAAAGGATTTACAAGTTATTACTCCTGTTCCATCATATAATTCGTATATAATCATGCCTTTTCCTGATTTTGTTTCTCTACATTCACAAGTTACTATTCTTCCTTCTAAGGTTACTCTTCCATCATTTGCTGTAATGTCTTTTATTTTCATATGTTTTTCTTTTGCTTTTGATGGTTTTCCCATTATATAGTTTTCTGCTGGTATATTTTCTTCTTGTGGTATATCTTCAGGCATTTCTCCTGCCATTCCTTCTGGTATGTATATATCTCCATCTTGTGGTGGTATATAGTCTGGGTCATTATATTCTTGTTCTTTATTATGTTTTTCATCTTTATTTTCTGGATTATATGAACACATTTCTTCTATTGTCTTTTCTTCTAGTTCTTTCATCTTTTTTTCGTAAGCTTGTTCTTCTTCTTTTTGTAATACTTCTTCTAGTTCGATTTTGTATTCTTTTCCAAATAATTTTTTTATTACATTTTCAAGTTCAACATCAGTTTTTTTGGCTCTTAAAAAGTCTGCACCTCTTATGTGCATTTTTACGTGAATTATGTTTTTCTCTAGTTCTACAGTGCTTTTCATTAATAACATTGGTTTCATTAATGGATATTTATGTGCCATATAGCATATAATATTTCTCCATTCATCATCAACTCTTTTTAATTGCACTCCTTCTAGATATTGAATTCTCATGTCTATATTTTTGAAGCCAAATCTTTCTAATAGGAATTTTTCGAAATACCATATTTCTTTTACTTCTATATATTCATCTGATTTTATTGTGATTCCAAGTGTATTGGTCTTTTTTATTACATCTAAGTTTAATATTTCTGCTTCTATTATGTTTGCTCTTGCTTGATAGTCACTAAATATTTCTTTTACTTTTCTTGCTTTATTTTCTGACATTGTTTTTTTGCTCCTTTAGTATGTATTTTATCACAATTATTATTATAAAAAAAGCGAACAATAGAAAATATTTTAATTCTTCACTTTTGTCCATCCATAGTCCGTTTTATTAATATTTTTTATTAAACTCATTGCATTTGTCCTTTAGATTTTACTTGTACTTTCGTTTATACTATCCATTATGTCTTTACATTCTTTCCAACTTATAACTTTTAATATTTCATAATCCTTTGCTAATTTTTTAGCTATTTCTTTAGTATTATCAGTTGATTCTAAATCAGCAACTATAATGTTTTTTAGATATTCTTCTCTTCCATATAAAATTTTGAATAATATTGAACGTAAAAATCCTTCTACTTTTTCTTCTTGATTTTTTACTGCTATTATTACATGAATTCCATCTGATTTAAATTTTGTATATGTATTTATGTATATAATATTTTTTATAATTTCAAAAAGACCATAAATGGCTAATGTCCAGAATATTGTATTTAATACAAATTCAATCATTTTTTTGCCTCCTATGGTCTATTATATGTTTTTTATTTTTTTGTGTGATTATTCCTCTTTTTGCTTTAACATCCATATTATTTTGCTATAGTCTAAAATATAATCATCCATTAATGCTGATGTTGAGTATTCTTTTTGTTCATCTGCTTTTTCTTTTATTTCTGTTACTTTTTCAAGTAATTTCTTGTAATCTTTTAGTATTGTTTGAAAAACTTCTTGTGATTTTATTTTTTTGTTTTCTGCTTCTGTTATATTTGTTTTTTCTAAATAATCTTTTAGTGTTCCTAGTGGTTCTTCTCCTAAAATTAGTATATGTTCTGCTACTTCGTCTATTTGTTCATTTATTTCGTTATATAATTCTTCTAATTTTGAATGTGATTGGAAAAAGTCTTGTCCTGTAACGTTCCAGTGGTAATTTTGTAGTTTACGATAAAATACGTTTAAGTCTGATAATAATTCATTTAAATTTTGTTCTAAATTCATAATATTTCCTCTCTTTCTTTTTTTATTATGAACTTAGTATTGTTTTTTATTCATTTTATTTTATGTTATTTTTTATTTAAATTCTTTTTGAATTTCTTTATATTCTGGCATATATTTTTCAACTAATTTCCAAAATTCTTTTGAATGGTTCATATGTTTTATATGACATAGCTCATGTAATATTACATATCTTATTGCTTTTTCGCTATATTTTATTAGTTCCAGATTTATTGTAATGTTTTTCTTGCTTGAACAACTTCCCCAGGCATATTTTATTTCTTTTATTGTTATTTTATTTGGTATTAGTCCTGTTTCATTTATTAGTTCTTTTGCATTTGATGTTACTATTTGTTTAAATTCTTCTTTGGTATATAGTGCTTGTTTTGATTGTTTCTGCTTTTCTTTTTCTAGGCTTTTTTGTATCCATTCTGCTTTTTGTTCTATTAGTTTTTCTATTTCTTTTTTGCTTACTCTTTTGGGTGCTTTTATTATTATTTGTCCGTTTTTTATTTGTATGTAGATGTTTTTTATTTTTGAGTATTTTATTTGGTATTCTATGTTTTTCATTTTGTTCCTCCGAAGAGTATTATACTACACTTTAGTATTTTTTTCCATATACTTCTAATATTGAATTATTAGTATAATCAACATTATCACGTCTAATAGAATACATATTAATATTTTTTCTACTAATAGTCACTCCACCATAATATCCCAGATTATTATAAGTACTCATAATTTGATAGTTTTTCTCTTCATCATCTAATAAACTTATTGGCAATGCATATGTATAATATGTTATTCCGTTATTAGTAACAGCTTTAATTCTCACAAAAATCTCATCATATTTTTCATAATCTTTTAATTCAATTTTGTCTCCACCTTTAATTTCTCCTATTTTTGTTAATGAGTAACTAGTATTATATTCACGGTTACTAATTATGTCATTTATTTTATTATTATACTCTGCTAATGTCATATTTTCTTCTTCATATTTATTATCAGTTATTTTCTTTGCTTGTTTTGCTTTATCAAATAGTCCTGTTTGAGTTAATACTGAAATTCCTATTCCTGCTAAAATTAATAAAATTATTATTGTAACCACCAAAGCCACTAATGTAATCCCTTTTTCTTCTTTTATTTTTAAAATCTTTTTCATTTGAATTCCTCCTATTTTTTAATTGTTCTATTTTAGAACAATTATAACATTACTTTATTATAAAATCAATAATAATGTTCGAAATAAGAACATTTTTTAGGAGGTGCTTTTATGGGTAAAAAAATAATTTCTCTAAATTCTCTAAATATTACAGGAAAAAATATAAAACAAATTCGTAAAGATAAAAAAATAACTCAAGAGGATTTATGTGCAAGAATGCAGGTTCTAGGATTTAAAATTAGTCGTTCTGATATTTCTAAATTAGAAAATGGTAAGAGATTTATAACAGATACTGAAGTTTTAGGATTTTCGAAAGCTTTAAAGGTAGGTATTTTAGATTTATATAAGTAAAAAGAGATGTTCTACTTTAAGTAGTTCATCTCTTTTTATCTATATATTCATATGTTTTATTCTTGAATCACTTTGCCATTCTCAACTTTTAAAATTTTATCAACATTCTTTATCGTAGCTGGTCTATGTGCAATTATAATTACTGTAGCATCTTTTGATAAATTATCAATAACTTTTTTTACTTGTATTTCACTTTCAATATCAACATTTGATGTTGGTTCGTCAAAAATATATATGCTTGTTTCTTTTGCTATTGCACGAGCAAATGCAAGTAATTGTTTTTCTCCCTTTGAGAATGAATTATCTTTTACTTTTTCATATATTCCGTTTTCAAAACTTTTAATTTTATCATATAATTGAACTTGTTTTAATATATCAATTATTTTTTCATCTGAAATATTATTATTATTTATAATAATGTTTTGCTTTATTGTATCATCAAATATATATGGATTTTGTTGTATAAATGATACATTTTTTCTTATACTTTCCAATGATATATCATCCATATTTTTTCCATCAAATAATATATTTCCAGAGTTTATTTTATAAAATCCTAATATTAAATTTATGATTGTTGTTTTTCCTGCTCCTGTTTGTCCGACTAAGGCAACTTTTTCACCTTTATTTATTGAAAATGTTACATCATCAAGAATTTGTTTTCCCTCTATGTATGAAAATTTAACATTTTTAAATCTTATATTTCCTTCTAATTTTTCTGCTTTTTTTCCTTCATAAATATCTTCTATATTTTCTTTCTTTTGCAATAAGTCATCTATTCTTTTTATTGAAACTTTTCCTTGTTGTAATTTTTCGTAATGATATAAAATATGAGCTAATGGTTCAAAAAATTTATCAATATAACTTATAACAACATAGATAATTCCAACATTAATTCCTGCAACTTTTCCTTGTATGCATAAATAAATTATAATAGCAATAATCAAATATTTTGTCATTGATTCTACTGGTTTTAATGCACTTTGTATTGTGAAGTAATTTCTTGATATGTCTGTTTCTTCTTTATTATACTTATCTAATTCTTCTTTTCTTTCTTTTTGAATATTAAAAAGATTTATTGTATTTATTCCTGAAAATGTTTCTCCAAAATAATTATTAAGCTTTTCTTCATTTTCTATACTTTTTCTGTTATAGTATTCCATCTTTTTTCCCAATTTTAGTAATAATACTACCAATATTAAACTACATACTATCATTACTAATGCAAAGTAAACATTTATAAAACACATTACTCCTAAAACAACTATTAAAAATATTCCAGAACTTATAAACATTGGTAATATTCTTCCTATAAAGTCTCCTATATTGTTTATATCTGCAGTCATTCTAGTTATCAATGTTGAAATATGCATATTTGAAAATGTATCCATATTAAAACTAATTACTTTTTTATAAGTTTCTTCTCTAATTTCATAAGTTAATCTTTCTGTATTTTTTGTTAAAGATACATATTTTATATATTCTAAAAAAGCACATATTATTGAAAGAAGCATATATATGATAACTATTCCTAATATTTTACTTGATACCTCATTAAATGCTGTTACATTTTCAACTAAAGAAATTGCTTGTTTTATTATATATGGTAGCAAAGTATTAATTAATGATGTTATTATCATTAATATTATAACAAATAAAAATTTGTATTTATATCTGCTTATAAGACTTTTTATATTAAGCATTATATACCTCCTCTCTTTCATCCATTTCAACTAGTGTTTTATCTTCTAATTTGTATATTTTATCTGCATTTTTTATATCTTCTATCATACTTGTTATTATGACTAATGTTGTTTTATTATTTCTGTTGTTTAAATTTTCTACTACTCTTTTACGTGTTTCTATGTCTAGTCCTGTAAATCCATTATCTATTATTATAATTTCAGGATTTGTTACTAGGTTTCTAGATAAAATTAATCTTTGTTTTTGTCCTCCTGAAAGTTTTACTCCATTATCTCCTATCAAGGTGTTGTATTTTTTATCTAATTTTTCTATTGTTTCCAATAATTCTGCTTTTTCTGTTGCTTCATTTATTTCATTTTCACTATATGTTTTATATAACTCTATATTGTGTTTTATTGTGTTATCATATATATAATCATCTTGCATTACATAAGCAAAATTTTTATAAAAAGATTTTCGTTCAATGTCATTTATATCTATATTATTAAAAAATATTTTTTCATTAGGAATTGCGTTAAATTTTGCAAGTATATTGGCTAATGTAGTTTTTCCAGATCCTGTTTTTCCTAAGATTCCTATAAAGCTTCCATATGGTATATTGATGTTTATATTTTCTAATATATTTTCTTTTTCTCCTTTATATTTAAAATCTAAATTTTTTATTTGTATATCAGGGTTTTCTGGCATTTTTTTATTGCCATCTGTATTTATTTCAATATCGTATAAAAATTGTATTCTCTTATATATTATTTTTATCATATTTGCTTTTTCTACTAAAAATCCTGCATATAAATAATCTTTCATTACTTTTTGTATTATTGAATTAAATGCAATAAATGAACCTATTGTGATATCTCCATTTACTACTAGATATAATCCAAACATACAAGAAATTGAGAATCCTAAACCTTGAAAGAATGTAACTATTGAATTGATGCTTGAGGTTATTTTATTATACTCTATATTTTTATTTTTTAAATTATTGTTTATTTCATTAAATGATTTTATTGTTTCCTCTTCTGTAACATATGATTTTATTACACTAAAACCACAAAAGCTATCATTTATATGTTTTGAAAGTTTAGCTTCTTCTTCTTTTTTCTCATATAGTAATTCCTGAGCTTTTGAATTTTGTTTAAATATAAAATATATAAACATTGGAAATGTTATAAATACTGATATTGTAAGTGATAAATTAACATATTTTATAGCTAAAATAAAACCAAAAAGCGTATATGATATTAGTCTTACAAGTTCAATTGCTCCATGACTCATTATTGACCAAATATATGTAATGTCATTTATTATGTATGAGACAAATTTTCCTTTGTCTGTTTTATCAAAAAATTCTATTTTTGCCTTTTCTAACTTTTCTAATATATCATTTAATATTCCCTGTTTTACTTTTCTACTAGTTGGAAATAGAACTCTTCTATATATATAATTTGTAATGTATTGTACTAATAATACACTTATTAAGAAGAATATATTTTTCTTTGTTTCAAAGTCTATTTTTCCTACATTATTTATTATTAAATCTAATATGTTTCCAAGTATTAATGGTTCTAATAAAGAAAATATAATATTTATAATATAAAATATAAAAAATGTTATATAACCTACTTTATTTTTCTTTAATTGTTTTAATATTAATTTATGCATTTTATTTCTCCATTTCTTAAAATATGACCTAATTCTATCATAAATATTATTTTTTTACAATAAATAATGTTTGATATAAAAAAAGAACTACTTTGCTTAAGTAGTTCTTTTTTATTTATAATTAATTATATTAATTGTAATATAGCAACTTCAGCTCCGTCTCCTCTTCTAGGACCAGCTTTTACTATACGTGTGTATCCACCAACGTTTTTACCTGCATATTTAGGTGCTATTTCATTAAATAACATTGCTGGAACGTCTATTACTTTACCATCTGTATCTTTTACTTTGTTAACTTTTCTCATTATTTTTCTTCTAGCATTTAATCTTGATGGCATATCTTTTTGTCTTTTTTCAGTAGTTTCTTCTTTAACTACTTTTAAATATTCTTTACCGTTTTTGCTTTTTACTAATTCAGTAACTTTGTTACCTTTTGAATCTAATTTAGCTTTAACAACTTTTTGTTCTACTTCTTCGAAGTTATCTTTTTCTTTTATTGCAAGTGATATGATGCTATCAGCTATTGATTTTACTTCTTTGGCTCTTGGTAAAGTTGTTTCAATTTTTCCATGTACTAATAGGTCTGTTGTTAAGTTTTTTAACATTGCCATTCTAATATCTGTAGTTCTACCTAATTTTCTATTTGTAGCCAATTTTTTCACCTTCCTCTTTCTTTTTTGTTCGGGCTTTGTTCCCTATTTATTTTTATTTACTCATCTTCTTGTGCAAAGTCTAAGCCTAATGAATGTAATTTGGCTGTTACTTCATCAAAAGATTTCTTTCCTAAATTTCTAACTTTCATCATTTCTGATTCTGATTTACTAATTAAATCTTCAACAGTTGATATGTTAGCTCTTTTTAAACAGTTGTATGATCTAACTGATAATTCAAGTTCTTCTATTGACATTTCTAGAACTTTTTCTTTCTTAGATTCTTCTTTTTCAATCATTACTTGTGTATTTTTTGTTGTTTCAGATAAATCTATGAATAATTCTAAATGTCCTGTCATAACTTTTGCAGCTAAACTTAAAGCTTCATGTGCTTTTAAGCTTCCATCTGTCCATACTTCTATTACTAATTTATCATAATCTACTGTTTGACCAACCCTTGTATTTTCTACTTGGTAGTTTACTTTTTTTACTGGTGTATAGATTGAGTCAATTGGAAGTACAGAAATATCTTGATTTGGTTTTTTATTTTTTTCAGATGAATTGTATCCTCTTCCTCTATCTGCAGTCATTTCCATTACAAGGCTTCCACCTTCTGAAACTGTTGCAATATGTAAATCTGGATTTAATACTTCTACTGTTCCATCTGATTTTATATCTCCTGCTGTAACTTCTCCTTCACCTTTGAAATCTATTCTTATAGTTTTTTCTTCATTTCCGTCAAATTTTAATCTAACGTTTTTTAAGTTTACTATTAATTCTGGTACATCTTCTACTACATTTGGTATAGTAGAGAATTCATGTAATACTCCATCTATTTTTACACTTGTTATAGCACATCCTGGAAGTGATGAAAGCATTATTCTTCTTAGAGAATTTCCTATTGTTACACCATATCCTCTTTCTAATGGTTCACATACAAATTTTGCATAGTTATTTACATCATCAATTTCTAGACATTCAATATTTGGCTTTTCAAATTCTATCATTTTTACCTCCTAAATTGAGAATACTCTCTCAAACTCTTTAAAAACTTATGAGTCTTTTTAAGTAAAATTTTAAAGTTTTGACTAAACCTTTACACTTACTTTCAAAAACTATTATTTTGAGTAAAGCTCTACTATTAAATGTTCTTCGATTGGAAGATCTATATCTTCTCTAGCTGATAATCTAATTACTTTACCACTTAATTTTTCGCTATTTCTTTCAAGCCATGCTGGAACTGGTCTAGCAGCTGTTTCTTCTATATTCATTTTTAATGTAGAGTTATCTTTTTTACTTTCTCTAACAGTGATTACATCTCCTGCTTTTACTAAGTAAGATGGTATGTTAACTTTTTTACCATTTACTTCGAATTGTCCGTGATTTACAAATTGTCTAGCTTGTGCTCTTGATGTTCCAAATCCTAATCTGTAAACAACGTTATCTAATCTACTTTCTAATATTTGTAATAAGTTTTCACCTGTTACACCTTTTTTATTTGAAGCCATTTCGAAATATCTTCTAAATTGTTTTTCTCCAACTCCATAATATGATTTTGTTTTTTGTTTTTCTCTTAATTGTGTACCGTATTCAGATAATTTTGCTCTTTTTTGTCCGTGTTGTCCTGGTGCATAATTTCTTCTTGATATACTACATTTATCTGAGTAGCATCTTGCACCTTTTAAGAACAATTTTTGTCCTTCTCTACGGCATATACGACATTGTTCGTCTTTATATCTTGCCATTATTTATACTCCTTTCTATACTCTTCTTCTTTTTGGTGGTCTACAACCGTTATGTGGTATTGGTGTTACGTCTTTGATTGCGCTTATTTCAAGACCTGCTGTTTGAAGTGATCTGATTGCAGCTTCTCTACCAGCTCCTGGTCCTTTTACATATACTTCTACTGATTTTAATCCATGTTCCATAGCTGCTTTAGCTGCTGTTTCTGCAACTTGTCCTGCAGCGAATGGTGTGCTTTTTCTAGAACCTTTAAATCCTAATTCTCCAGCACTTCCCCATGAAATTGCATTTCCTTGTGTATCTGTTATTGTTACTATTGTATTGTTAAAGCTAGAGTGAATGTGTGCTTCACCTTTTTCAATGTTTTTTCTATTTCTTCTAGCTACTGGTTTTCTTGTAGTTGTTTTTTTGTTTGCCATTTTTAAAATTTCCCTCCTTCATTTTAATAAGGTTATATCATTCCTAAAATTGATTAAAATTATTAAGATGTGCATTTTTGATATTTATTACAAGGCGAAGCTATACGTTTGTATGCTTAGATTTGTAATAAATATTGAAAATGTGCAGATTGATGATTTTAGTCAATTTTTTTATTTTTTGCTTTTGCTAACTAACTTTCTAGGACCTTTTCTTGTTCTAGCATTAGTTTTTGTTCTTTGTCCTCTTACAGGTAATCCTTTTCTATGTCTTAATCCTCTGTAGCATCCGATTTCTGTAAGTCTTTTAATGTTAAGAGCAACTTCTCTTCTTAAATCTCCCTCAACTTTGTATGATTCGTCAATAACTTTTCTTATATCATTAACTTGATCATCTGTTAAGTCTTTTATTCTAGTATCTGGATTAATTCCAGCTTTTGCTAGTATTTTTTGAGAGCTTGTTAATCCTATTCCATAAATATATGTAAGTCCTATTTCTACCCTTTTTTCTTTAGGTAAGTCTACTCCTGCTATACGAGCCATATTATTTTGCACCTCCAAAATTTTTCTTTTATTATATTTATTATTAGTTTGTCTTTGTATTCTCTAAAGGTGAAATGCACCCCGCTACGGGTCTTTAGATATTCTCAAGACATATATATAAACACAAATTTGATATGTAAATTTTTATTTTATAAATAAACTTTCACAGCCGCTACCTAATTTGTGTTATAAACAATTAAAAAAACAAATTATCCTTGTCTTTGTTTGTGTTTAGGGTTTTCGCATATAACTCTAATTACACCTTTTCTTTTTATTACTTTGCATTTGTCACATATTTTCTTTACTGATGGTCTTACTTTCATTTTTTGCACCTCCTATTTATAAGTCTTAAAACTTTATATTATTTGGGTTAAATTTAAACTTTATTATTTTGCTCTCCATATTATACGACCTCTTGATAAGTCATATGGTGATAATTCTACTTTTACTTTATCACCTGGTAGAATTTTTATATAATTCATTCTAAGTTTTCCCGAAATATGAGCTAATATTTGATGTCCATTTTCAAGTTCTACTTTAAAATTTGTATTTGGTAATGCTTCTACAACAGTACCTTCTACTTCTATAACATCTTCCTTTGCCAAGATATCCCCTCCTATAAGAGCAATTTATTATTATACATAATTTTTCCATTTTGATAATAACTACTACATTATACATTATTTTTTTAGGATTGTCAATATTTCTGGCTCTTTTTCTGTAATTAAAATTGTATTTTCATAATGAGCTGCCATTGTTCCATCTTCTGTTATAATTGTCCATCCATCATCTAATTCTAAAATGTTTGGTTTTCCTTGTATTACCATAGGTTCTATAGCTAATGTCATACCAGGTTCTAGTCTTATTCCTCTTCCTGCTTTTCCATAGTTTGGTATTCCTGGATCTTCATGCATTTCTCTTCCTATACCATGTCCTTGAAATTCTCTAACTACTGAAAATCCTTGTGAATGAACATACTCTCCTATTGCGTGACAAATGTCTCCTATTCTATTTCCTGGTTTTGCATATTTTATTCCTTCGAAAAATGCTTGTTTTGTAACATCTACTAATCTTTTATTTTCTTTTGATGTTTCCCCTACTATAAATGTTCTTGCTGCATCTCCATTAAATCCATTTTTTAGAGCTACTGTATCAACACTTACAATGTCTCCTTCTTTTATAACTCTATTTCTTGATGGTATACCATGTATTACTTCATCATTTACTGAAACACAAGTTGCAGCTGGAAACTTAGGTACTCCTCTTATTCCTGGGTCATATCCTATTTGAGCTGGTGTTGCCCCTAAGCTTCTCATTGTTTTTTCAGCTAATTTGTCTAATTCATATGTTGTCATTCCTGGTTTTATATTTTTTTCTAATTCTTCATAAGTCAATGCAACTACTTTGCAGACTTGTCTCATTAATTCAATTTCTCTTTTTGATTTAATTGTTACCACTTTAGGTCTACTCCTTTTTATATATTACAATTTTTTATTTTAATTGTTCTACTATATCATTTGCTACATCTTCACCTAATCTGTTTATTGATTTGCTTACTACTTCTGTAACCAAATTTCCTTTATTTTCGTAGTATTCTACTAATGGTGCTGTTTGTTCAAAATAATTTTTTAGTCTTGCTCTTACTGTTTCTTCATTATCGTCTTTTCTTGTTACTAATTCTGAACCACATTTATCACATTTTCCTTCAACTTTTGGTGGATTTAATACTATGTTGTATATTGCTTTACATTCTTGATTTGAGCAAACTCTTCTATTTACTATTCTTTCTATAATTTCTTCTTCTGGTGTTGTTAGATTATATACTTTATCAACTTTTTTACCTTTTGAAGCTAATATTTTATCTAATTCTTCAGCTTGTTTTACTGTTCTTGGAAATCCATCTAAGATTATTCCATTTTCTACATCTGGTTCATTTAATCTATCTTCTATTATTTTTATTGTTACATCATCTGGTACTAAATTTCCTTTTGAAATATAGCTATCCGCTAATTTCCCTAGTTCAGTTCCTTCTTTTATATTTTTTCTAAATATGTCTCCTGTTGATACTTGTGTAAATCCTAATTTGTCTTGTAACTTTCCAGCTACTGTTCCTTTTCCTGTTCCAGGCGCACCTAACATTATAATAATCATTTTTCATCTCTCCTTTTTATAAGATTATTTTGGTAATAATCTTTATAATAATTATCACTTTTGATAATCATTATAAAAACTATTTTTATAAACCATTATAGGGTGATATAATTAAATTATCTCTATAATTATATCTCCCCATAATTTTATTTATTATTCCAAAAATCCTTTATAATGTCTCATTACTAATTGTGACTCTAATTGTTGTATTGTTTCTAATGCGACACCTACAACGATTAATATAGATGTACCACCAAAAGCAATATTTAAACTTGTAAATCTTAATAACATTGGTAGTATAGCAATAATTGCTAAGAAAAATCCACCGAACCATGTTAATTTAGATATTATTGATGATAAATATTCTGTTGTTGGTTTTCCAGCTCTAATTCCTGGAATGAATCCACCATTTTGTTTTATGTTATTTGAAACTTCTGCTGGATTAAATGTAGCATATGTATAGAAGAATGTAAATGCCATTATTAATACTAAGTATACTAATGCATTTGCAATTGAATACCCAATTCCTACACTTGAAGATGATGTAGCTATTGAGAATTTATATAATCCTGCTAAAAATCCAGTTTTGCTTCCAATATCACTTACAAATATTTGTATAATCATTGCTGGAAATGTTAAGAATGATGATGCAAATATTATAGGCATAACTCCAGCCATTGCTAATTTTAATGGAATGTGTGTATTTTGTGCTCCAACCATTTTTCTTCCTACAACCTTTTTAGAGTATTGCACTGGAACTCTTCTTTCTGCTTGTTGTACAAATACAACTCCAGCTACTAATATAATAGCTCCTATTAATATTCCTATTGCCATTAGTAATCCTGTTGTGCTAAATCCTGCATCTGTCATTATTAAATTCCATAATGTTGTTACAAAACTTGGTAAACCTGATATGATACCAACAAATATAATCATTGAAATTCCATTTCCAATTCCTTTACTTGTTATTTCATCACCAAGCCACATTAATATTGATGTTCCTGCAACTAAGGCAATTACAACCATTGCTCCTGTTGCAAAGTTTGTATTTACGAAGATTCCAGAAGATTTATAAGATACAAATACTCCTATAGCTTCAACTAGTGCTAAAACTAATGTTAATATTTTTGTGTATCTGTTTATCTTCTTTCTTCCTTCTTCTCCACCTTCTTTAGTTAATCTTTCTAAAGATGGTATAATCATAGCTAATAATTGTATAACTATTGATGCTGTGATATAAGGGCTAATTGACATTGCAAAAACAGAAAATCTAGAAAATGCCCCTCCTGAAATAATATCTATTAATCCTGCAATTCCATTATTTGAGTTCATTGCTTCATTTAATGTTATACTGTTTACTCCTGGAACTGTTATATAACATCCTAATCTAAAAATTACGATTAATAATAATGTATATAATATTCTTTTTCTTACATCAGGTGTTTTTAATGCATTTTTGATTGTTTTAAACAACTAAATCACCTCAGCCTTTCCGCCTAAAGCTTCAATTTCTTCTTTTGCTTTTGCAGTAAATCTTGTAGCTTTTACGTTTAATTTTTTATCTAGTTTTCCTGTTGCTAATATTACTATTCCGTCATTTACTTTTCCTATAATTCCGTCTGCTAATAAAGTTTCTGCTGTAACGTCTGTTACTGTTGATTTATTTAACATTGTTAAAGTTACTTCTGTGTAATCTTTTGCATTTATGTTATTAAATCCTCTTTTTGGTAATCTTCTATATAATGGTGTTTGACCACCTTCGAATCCTCTTCTTACTCCACCGCCAGATCTAGCTTTTTGTCCTTTATGTCCTCTTCCTGATGTTTTTCCTAGTCCTGAACCGATTCCACGTCCAACTCTTCTTCTTGAAACTCTACCTTCTGCTGGTTTTAATTCTCCTAGTTTCATTTTATGCTTGCACCTCCTTAATCTTTTATAACATCTTTATTTTATTATAATATTTCTTCTACTTTTTTACCTCTTTTTTTAGCTACTTGCTCAGCTGTTTGCATTGCTTTTAATCCTTCGATAGTAGCATAAACAACGTTTCTTGGATTGTTTGTTCCAATAACTTTTGTTCTTATGTTTCTGTATCCTGCAAGCTCTAATACTGGTCTAACGCTACCTCCAGCTATAAGTCCAGTACCAACAGCAGCTGGTTTTAATAAAACTTTTGCACTACCAAATTTTCCAACAAATTCGTGTGGTACTGTTGTATCAACGATTGGTACTTCTACTAAGTTCTTTTTAGCTTCTTGAATAGCTTTTTTGATAGCATCTGGAACTTCAGCAGCTTTACCATTTCCAACACCAATATGTCCATTTTCGTCACCAACTACAACTACAGCACTAAATCTAAAAGTTCTACCACCTTTAACAACTTTAGCAACTCTATTTATAGCAACAACTTTTTCTTTTAATTCGTTTTTTTCTTCCATCGGTTTTTATTTTCTCCTTTCCTAGAACTCTAATCCGCCTTCTCTTGCAGATTCTGCTAATGCTTTTACTACACCATGATATATGTATCCACCACGGTCAAAAACTACAGTTTTGATATTTTTTTCTATTGCTTTTTTAGCTATCATTGTTCCAACTTCTTTAGCAGCTTCAATATTAGCGTGTTTTTCTTTAATATCTTTGTCTAATGTTGAACAACTTACTAATGTTTTTCCAGCAACGTCATCTATAATTTGTACATATAAGTTTGTGTTACTTCTATATACACATAATCTTGGTCTTTCAGCTGTACCAGATATTTTTGTTCTTACTCTTAAATGTCTTCTTGTTCTTTCCATTTTTCTATCTGTTTTCTTAACCATTTTTATTCTCCTTTCACTCACTTTGTTCGTTCATCATAAATTTAAAATTTCTCCGAAATTATAAATTTACGAATCATTAGCTTCGCTCATTCATCGTAATTTAGAATTTCTTCGAAATTCTAAATTCCAAATCACTCACAGCTTAATTTCTATTTACCTGTTTTTCCTTCTTTACGTCTAATAACTTCATCAGCATATTTAATACCTTTACCTCTATATACTTCTGGTGGTCTTTTTGATCTAACAACTGCTGCTGTTTGACCAACTAATTCTTTATCAATTCCTCTTACTATTATTGTATTTGGATTTGGTACATCAAAAGTAATTCCTTCTGGTGCTTCAAATATTACTGGGTGTGAATATCCTAAAGTTAGGTTTAATCCTGTTCCTTGTTTTGCAACTCTGTAACCAACTCCGTTGATTTGTAATTCTTTAGTATATTCGTGTGTTACACCTATTATCATGTTATTAATTAATGTTCTTGTTAAACCATGTAAACTTCTATTAGCAGCTTCATCGTTAATTCTAGAAACTTTAATTGTGTTTTCATTCATTTCTAAAGAAATGTTTTCATGAATTTCTCTTTCTAATGTTCCTTTTGGTCCTGTTACTGTGATTTTGTGTCCATCTATTGTAACTTTTACTTCTGCAGGAACTGTTATAGGTTTATTTCCTATTCTTGACATTATCTTTTCCTCCTTTTTTTGAATATGTCATATAGCTTTCGCCTTTTTTATTGTTATGGATTATATTACCAAACGTATGCTAATACTTCTCCACCTACTCCTAATTCTCTTGCTTCTTTATCTGTTTTTAATCCTTTTGAAGTTGAGATTATAGCTATTCCTAAACCATTTAAAACTTTTGGTAATTCTTCTTTTGAAGCATATACTCTTAGTCCTGGTTTACTAATTCTTTTTAATCCGTCGATTACTCTATTTCCTTTTTCGTCATATTTTAAAGTAACTCTTATTGTTCCTTGATTGTCATCTTTTATTTCTTCGAAAGATTTGATGTATCCTTCTTTGAATAATATTTCAGCAATTCCTAATTTCATATTTGATGCAGGTATATCTACTGTTTTGTGTTTAGAAGTGTTTGCATTTCTAATTCTTGTTAACATATCTGCGATTGGATCTGTTGTATTCATTTTTTTCCTCCTTTTCTTTTATTTCATCAAGATTCTACCAGCTTGCTTTTTTAACACCTGGTATTTCTCCTTTATGTGCTAATTCTCTAAAACATACACGGCAAATACCATATTTTCTGATATAAGCATGTGGTCTTCCACATATTTTACATCTGTTATATTCTCTTGTTGTGTATTTTTGTGGTCTAGCTTGTTTTACTTTCATTGATTTTTTAGCCATAGTTTTGATTTTCCTCCTTAACTTTAATAATTAGTTTTTGAAAGGCATTCCCATAAGTTTTAATAATTCTTTTGCTTCTTCATCTGAATTAGCTGTTGTTACAAATATGATATCCATTCCTCTTAATTTATCAACTTTATCATATTCGATTTCTGGGAATATTAATTGTTCTTTTATACCCATAGAGTAATTTCCTCTACCGTCGAAAGAATTTCCTGAAACTCCTCTAAAATCTCTAACTCTTGGAAGTGCTACGTTGAATAATTTGTAAGCAAAGTCATACATTTTATCTGCTCTTAATGTTACTTTACAACCTACATTTACACCTTCTCTTAATTTAAATGCAGCGATTGATTTTCTAGCTTTAGTTACTACTGGTTTTTGACCTGTAATTTGCATTAAATCATTCATTGCGTTTTCTAATGATTTAGGATTTTCTTTTATATCTCCTAATCCTATATTGATTACTATTTTGTCAAGTTTTGGAACTTGCATAATTGATTTATAATTAAATTTTTTCATTAATGCTGGGACTACTTCTTTTTCATATTGTTCTCTTAATTTTTCCATTATGTATTAATCCTCCTTTCTTTTTCCTATTTTAATTTTGCACCGCATTTTTTACAAACACGAATTTTTTCACCTTTTTCTTCACTATATCCTACTTTTGTAGTTTTTCCACATTTTGGGCATACTACATTTACTTTTGCAGCTGGTATAGCGCATTCAACTGATATAATTCCGCCTTCTTCTCCTTGTTTTCTTGGTTTAACATGTTTTTTTCTAATGTTAACTTCTTTAACAACGATTTTGTCAGCTTTTGGTAATACTTCTAAAACTTCTCCTGTTTTACCTTTATCATTTCCTGATAAAACTTGAACATTGTCTCCTTTTTTTATTCTCATTAGAGATTGCCTCCCTTCTTATTTTTTATAATACTTCTGGAGCTAGAGATAATATTTTCATATAATCTTTTTCTCTTAACTCTCTTGCAACTGGTCCAAAGATACGTGTTCCTTTTGGTGTTCCATCTTCTTTTATTATTACAGCTGCGTTTTCATCAAATTTTATATATGAACCATCTGGTCTTCTTAATCCTTTTTTAGATCTTACTATAACAGCTTTTACAACATCACCTTTTTTAACAACGCCACCTGGTGTTGCTGATTTAACTGAAGCAACTATTACATCACCTATGTTAGATGTTTTTCTGTATGATCCACCTAAACATCTAATACACATAATTTCTTTTGCACCTGTGTTGTCTGCTACTTTTAATATTGTTTGTTGTTGTATCATTACCTGTGTTCCTCCTTTATTTATTTTATAATTGCTTTTTCAACAATTTCAACTACTCTCCATCTTTTATCTTTAGAAAGTGGTCTTGTTTCCATGACTTTAACTTTGTCACCAATTTGGCAAGCATTTTCTTCGTCATGTGCTTTTAATTTATATGTTCTTTTTACTGTTTTTCCATATACGTTATGTCTTACACTTGTTTCAACTGCTACTACAACTGTTTTGTCCATTTTATTAGATTTTACAGTTCCTATCATAGTTTTACGAAGATTTCTTTCTTCCATTTATGAATCCTCCTCTTCTTTGTTATTTAACATTATGCTTTAGCTTCTGCTATTTTTCTTTCTGTTAATACAGTATTTATTTTAGCTATATCTTTTTTTACTTCTTTTATTTTCATTGGATTGTCTAATCCGTTTGTAGCTAAACTAAATTTTAATTTGAATAATTCTGTTTTTAGTTCACCTAATTCTTTTTCTAAATCTGGTGAAGACATTTCTCTTATTTTACTAATCTTCATCATTTCCACCTACCTTTTCAGTTTCTCTGGCAACGAATTTTGTTTTATTAGGTAGTTTATTCATTGCAAGTCTTAAGGCTTCTCTAGCTGTTTCTTCTGGTACACCAGCGATTTCAAACATTACTCTTCCTGGTTTAACTACAGCTACCCAATATTCTGGAGCACCTTTACCTTTACCCATACGAGTACCGATTGGTTTAGAAGTTATTGGTTTGTCTGGGAATATTTTAATCCAAACTTTTCCACCTCTTTTAATATAACGAGTCATAGCAATTCTGGCTGCTTCTATTTGGTTACTTGTAACTAATGCAGCTGTTACAGCTTGTATTCCATATTCTCCATCTGTAACTCTATTTCCTCTTGTTGCTTTTCCTCTCATTCTACCTTTTTGCATTTTTCTATGTTTTGTTCTTTTTGGCATTAATGGCATTATTGGTCTCCTCCTTCCATTTTTTTAGTTGGAAGAACTTCACCTTTATAAATCCAAACTTTTACACCGATTTTTCCGTATGTTGTATCTGCTTCTGCGAATCCATAATCTATATCAGCTCTTAAAGTTTGTAATGGAATATTTCCTTCTTTGTAGAATTCAGTTCTAGCCATGTCAGCTCCACCTAATCTTCCTGATACTGAAGTTTTTATTCCTAAAGCACCAGCTTTAAGTGATTTTTGCATACATTGTTTCATAGCTCTTCTGAATGAAATTCTTCTTTCTAGTTGTCCTGCAATATTTTCTGCTACTAATTGTGCATCTGTATCGATGTTTTTAACTTCTACGATATTTAAGTTAACATCTTTTCCTATTAATTTAGCTAATTCAGTTCTAACACTTTCTGCTCCAGCTCCACCTTTACCGATAACTATACCAGGTTTTGCTGTACATAAATTAACTTTTACCATTTTAGCTGTTCTTTCAATTTCTATTTTAGAAATTCCAGCAGCATATAATTTTTTCTTTAAAAATTTACGAATTTTTTGGTCTTCTATTAAGTAATCTGCAAAGTTTCTTGAATCTGCATACCATTTAGAATTCCAATCTTTGATAATTCCAACTCTTGCCCCTGTTGGATGTACTTTTTGACCCATGGTTAAATTAAGCCTCCTTTTCTTTTAATACTATTGTTATATGACTTGTTCTTTTTCTAATTCTTACTGCTGAACCTTTTGCAGCTGGTCTAATTCTTTTTAATGTTGGACCTTGGTTTGCATAGATTTCAGCAACATATAAGTTTTCATGTTTCATTTCATGATTGTTTTCAGCATTTGCAATTGCTGATTTTAATAATTTTTCTATTATTTCAGATGATGCTTTAGGTGTGAATTTTACTATAGCTAATGCTTCATCTACATTTTTTCCTCTAATTAAATCTGCTACTATTTTAACTTTTCTAGATGAAATTCTTGCAAATTTAAGAGTTGCTTTTGCTTCTTTTACTAAAGTTTCTTGCTCTTGCACTTCACTTTACCTCCTTTTTATTTCTTAACTGTTGACTTTTTGTCTCCAGCATGACCTTTAAATGTTCTTGTTGGAGCAAATTCACCTAATTTGTGACCAATCATTTCTTCTGCTATATATACTGGAACGTGTTTTCTTCCATCATGTACAGCTATTGTATGACCAACCATTTGTGGATATATTGTTGAAGCTCTTGACCATGTTTTTAGAACTTCTTTTTCACCTGTTTCGTTCATTTTTTCTATTCTTTTTAATAGTTTTTCTTGTACGAATGGTTTTTTCTTGCTTGATCTAGACATATTTTAATGTCCTCCTTTCATTTCGCTTCGCTTTATTCTTCATAAATTAAAAACCATTTCAAAGTTTTTAATTTATGAATCAAAAGACTTTTGTTTTTATACTGTAACCGTTATACTTTGGAAGTGTATTAAAACACTTCTCAAGTAATAACTATTTTCTTCTCTTAACAATAAATTTATTAGTTGCTTTCTTTTTATTTCTTGTTTTGTATCCAAGAGCTGGTTTACCCCAAGGTGTCATTGGTCCAGCGTGTCCTACTGGAGCTTTACCTTCACCACCACCATGTGGGTGATCTACTGGGTTCATTACAGAACCTCTAACTTCTGGTCTCCATCCCATGTGACGTTTTCTTCCGGCTTTACCGATTTTAACGTTTTCATGATCTGAATTTCCTATAACTCCAACTGTTGCTCTACATTTTGCTAATACTTTTCTCATTTCTCCTGAAGGTAATCTTAATGTTGCATATTTTCCTTCTTTAGCCATAAGTTGAGCACTTTGTCCAGCTGTTCTAACTAATTTTCCACCTTGTCCTGGATTTAATTCTATGTTGTGGATTAATGTACCTACTGGTATACTGTCGATTGGCATACAGTTTCCTGCTTTGATATCTGCAGTTTCTCCAGATATTACTTTATCTCCATCTGTTAATCCTTGTGGTGCTAATATATAAGCTTTTTCTCCATCTTCATATTGGATTAATGCTATATTTGCACTTCTATTTGGATCATATTCTATACCGATAACTGTTGCTTCCATGTTATCTTTTCTTCTTTTAAAATCTATAATTCTATATTTTTGTCTATTTCCTCCACCTTGATGTCTTACTGTTATTCTACCATAACTGTTTCTTCCTGCTTTTTCTTTCTTTTTAGCAAGTAATGATTTTTCAGGTGTTTTCTTTGTTATTTCTGAAAAATCTGAAACTGTCATGTTTCTTCTTGATGGTGTATATGGATTAAAATGTTTCATTCCCATTTTTCTTTACTCTCCTTTAATATAATTTATTTTCCTGGTTGATTCCAGATATTCTTTATTTTCCGGGTTCTTTCCCGATATTTTTCTTATACTTAAGCTCCCATGAATTCATCGATTGAATCTTTGAATTTCTTTGTAGCTTTAGTTGCTTTTCCACCTTTTGCTAAGTATGTAACTTCTCCTGGGTTTGTATCTATTGTAACAATAGCTTTTTTCCAATCTGAAGTTTTACCTGTGTGGTAACCAACTCTTTTTGTTTTTCCTTGTACTGTCATTGTGTTTACTTTTAATACTTTAACTTCAAAAAGTTTTTCAACAGCTTTAGCTATTTCAACTTTTGTAGCTTTTTTGTTTACTTTGAAAGTGTATTTTCCTTGTTGTAATTCGTCATTACTTTTTTCAGTAACAACTGGTGCTATTATAATTTCTTCTGGTAACATTATGCATACACCTCCTCTAATTTTTTAACAGTTTCTAGTGGTAAAACTAAATTGTTGTATTTTAATAAATCAAATACGTTGATATTATTTAATACTATTGTTTTAACACCTTCGATGTTTCTTGCTGACATTAATACGTTTTTGTTGTTTTCTGGAAGAACTATTAATGTTTTTCCTTCAACTTTTAAGTCAGCTAATGCTTTTACCATTGTTTTTGTTTTGATTTCTGATAATTCTAATTTATCAACTACTGTTAATTCATTTTCTAATACTTTAGAACTTAATAAAGATTTTATTGCTAATCTTCTTTCTTTTTTATTAACAGTATATCTGTATGAACGAGGTTTTGGACCTAAAGCTATACCACCTTTAATCCATTGTGGAGCTCTTATACTTCCTTGTCTTGCTCTACCTGTTCCTTTTTGTCTCCATGGTTTTCTACCACCACCACGAACTTCAGCTCTTGTTTTTGTACTTTGTGTACCTTGTCTTTGATTAGCTAAATAGTTTACTAATACGCTATGTACTATAGCTTCGTTTGGTTCGATACCAAATACGCTTTCAGCTAATTCTACATCACTTACTTTTTTACCTTTTATATCGTATACATCTATTTTTGGCATTTCGTATTCCTCCTTCCTTTCTATTTACTAGCCTTTACAGCTGATTTTATTTTTAAGATAGCTCCTTTAGGTCCTGGAACACTACCTTTTATTAATAATACGTTTTTGTCCATGTCAACTCTTACAACATCTAAGTTTTGTATTGTAACTGTAACTTTTCCCATATGTCCTGGTAATTTTTTACCTTTAAATACTCTACCTGGTGTTGATGTTGGTCCCATTGAACCTGGTCTTCTGTGATACATTGAACCATGTCCCATAGGCCCTCTGTGTTGTCCATGTCTTTTAATAACACCTTGGAATCCTTTTCCTTTTGATGTTCCTTGTACATCGATTTTTTCTCCAGCTTCGAATACATCTGCATTAACTGTATCTCCAACTTTTACGCCTTCAACTGAATCTAATCTAAATTCTCTTAAGTGTTTTTTTGCTTCAAGACCAGCTTTTGCAAAATGTCCTTTTTCTGGTTTATTAATATGTTTGTCTTTTACTTCACCAAATCCTAATTGTACAGCATCATATCCATCAGTTTCTACTGTTTTTACTTGTGCTACTACACATGGACCAGCTTCTATAACTGTTACTGGAATTACATTTCCTTTTTCATCAAAGATTTGTGTCATTCCAACTTTTCTTCCTATTATTCCTTTTTTCATTTTAAATTTCCTCCTAACTATTGGCTGATTTTTGTATTGGCATTACTTTATGCTAAATCAGCTTGGTTTGATGTTTGCGTTTTTCGCTAACTAATTTCTAATTATAATTTAATTTCGATATCTACACCTGCTGGTAATTCTAATTTCATTAGACTATCAACTGTTTTTTGTGTTGGGTAAAGAATGTCTATAACTCTTTTATGTGTTCTCATTTCAAATTGTTCTCTTGAATCTTTGTATTTGTGAGGACAACGTAAGATTGTTACAACTTCTTTTTGTGTTGGTAATGGAATAGGACCTGAAACTTTTGCTCCTGTTTTTTTAGCTGTTTCTACTATTTTTTCAGCAGACTGATCTAAAACTACATGGTCATAAGCTTTTAATCTTATTCTTATTTTTTCGCTAGTTACTACTGTTGAATTTGCCATTGTAATTTTCCCTCCTTATATAAATTTTATTTTTTGGGTTTTCCCCATGATAGCTACATTTGCTATCTAAATTACCGTGGCAAGTTAAAACATACTCTGGTGTTTTGAAATCACCCTATTTTAAAACCCAAAATATGCATGATAATTCTGGGATAAGCACTATTTTAATAATTTAACTTACCGCCTGGTCTACGCCATGACATACTCCACTGAAGTTCCCTCCATTCTCACTTTCCGTAAGTATGTAGCCACATTCAGCTTCATCGCTTAATTCATGCTTTTATATTATACAATGCTTTTGGCCGTATGTCAACAGGTTTTTGGAAATATTTTGGAAATATTCGATAATATGTAAAAAAAGAAACAATTTGTAAAAAGATTAAAACAAATTGTTTCTTTTTATTAATTATCTAATATTAATGCTAATTTATAATTATTACTTAAATATATTATTGATGCATATCCATCAATATTATTATTTTTTTGTTCATTTCCATTTAGAAATTTTATATTTTGAAATTCTTTTTTTGAATAATGAATTTTTTGTCCAGAGTGTATTATATTATTTTCTGTTGATTCTTCTAAAATTGCTTCACATCCATCATATCCTGACACAAACGATGAGCCACCTGCTCCCGCTTCACAATTATCAGCATAGTCACTTGTCGTTCCTCCATAGTAGCCTCCTCCTGAACCTGCTACGCCATTGCTCGAACCAACTCCGTATCCATCTTGTCCTATTCCAAATTTATATCCTGAGGTTTGTGTCCCTGGTTTTGAACGAGTTCTATTTGTTAATCCTTTTAAGCCTCCTCCTGCTCCTCCTGCAGTACCATAAGATGCTCCGCCGTCCACCACCAGCTACCATTATTCTTGATTTTAAACTTTCAAAATCATTCCATTCTCCTGATACAAGTCTAATATCTGTTGCTCCTCCTCCGAGCTCCTGCTGATTCATCATCCGAATGATCCCAAGTTCCTAATCCTCCTCCATTATAACCTGCTATCGAATCTTTTCCAACTACCGCATCAGTTCCACGTCCGCCAACATATACATATATTTTTTCTCCTTTTTTTAAATAAATAATTCCAGATGTATATCCCCCATTTCCTCCATCTGCTCCTACATTTCCATTATTTTTGGACTTTCCACCTTTCGCACCAATACACTCAATTTTATAGTATCCTGTTGTTTCTATTTCATACTCTTGATAAGTTCCTGTATAGTTAAATTCTATTTTTTGACCTACTTTAATATCATTTCCTAAGAAATAAATTCTGGCGCATCCATTTTTATCTTTTCTTAAATCTCCTGTATATTTATTTCCATCTAAAATTAATGTAGAAATAAATTTTTTATTAGAGTAATGTATATTTTGACTTGTGTGAATTATATTGTTTTCAGTTGACTCATTGGAAATTGCATTACATCCATCATATCCTGACACAAATGATGAACCTCCTGCTCCTGCCTCGCAAACATCCGCATAGTCACTTGTCGTTCCTCCATAATATCCACCACCTGATCCAGCTACTCCATCAGAATCTCCTACGCCATATCCATCTTGCCCTATTCCAAATTTATATCCTGAGGTTTGTGTTCCTGGTTTTGAACGCGTTCTATTAGTTAATCCATTTAGGCCTCCTCCTGCTCCTCCTGCAGTACCATAAGATGCTCCGCCGTCCACCACCAGCTACCATTATTCTTGATTTTAAACTTTCAAAATCATTCCATTCTCCTGATACAAGTCTAATATCTGTTGCTCCTCCTCCGAGCTCCTGCTGATTCATCATCCGAATGATCCCAAGTTCCTAATCCTCCGCCATTATAACCTGCTGTCGAATCTTCTCCAACTACCGCATCACTTCCATGTCCGCCAACATATACATATATTTTTTCTTCTTTTTTTAAATAAATAATTCCAGATGTATATCCCCCATTACCTCCATCTGCCCCTACATTTCCGTTTTTTCTAGACATTCCTCCTTTTGCACCAACACACTCAATTTTATAGTACCCATTATCTTTTACTTCATATACTTGATAATCACCTGTATAATCAAATTCCGTCTTTTCTCCAATTTCTTGTACACTTTCATTTGTTCTATCTACATTTGAAACAAAATATACATTCATATTTTTATCTATTTCAAATTCGAATTTTTTATATGTTACATATATTTTTTCTGCATTAGACAAATCTGGAATTTTTCCATTTATACTAGAAGTTTGTTCCAATGAAACTGTATATTCATTTTCACTATCTTTATCTAAAGCATCTACAATATCTGTTAGGGTTGCATTTCCTTGTTTTTCTATTTCTACATTAGTAACTAATAATCTCAATTCTTCTAACGCTTGAGCTTTCATTGTTTCATTCTTTGCAGTTTCTGTATTTAAAAGTAATCCTCCATTTTTAACAATCATTCCAATTGAAATCCCAGCTAAAATTATCAATACAATTATTGTAATTACCAATGCAACTAATGTTATTCCATGTTCTTTCTTTTGCTTTCTCATTTTTGACCTCTTTCTATTTTTTCTTTATTGAAATCACAAAAAGACAGCAATATTAATTTTTATTTGTAAATATATCTAAATTAATATTCCTATCTTTTATTATTTATTATTTATTATTTATTTTTTATTATTTAAACTACCTGTGTGTATATATACTCTTTCAAGGTTTTCAGCGTTTATCATATTTTATTCTCCTTTTCTTTTGTTTTTATAAATGTTGTATATTATTTATCATATACTATTTCTATTATTCATTTATAATTTTATCTATTGAGTTTTCTCTCATCTCTTTAATAATTCTGCAACTATTATCTAATTTTGCTAGTTCTTCTTCATTTAATTCTAAGTCTACTAATTCTCTAATTCCGTTGCTATTAATTATTGCAGGAACTCCTATATAAATATCATCTTGTCCATATTGTCCGTCTTTTAAATAAGTAGATACTGTTAATATTGAATTTTCATCATCTAGAACTGCTTTTACTAATCTATTTAAAGACATTCCTATTCCATAATATGTTGCTTTTTTCTTGTTTATTATTTCGTATGCTGCATTAATAACATCTTTGTGTATTTTTTCTAAATCTTCCATTGGATGATTGTTATCTTTCATAACATCTTTTATTTTTTTGCATCCAACATATGCATGTTCCCATGGTACAAATGATGAGTCTCCATGTTCTCCCATTATATATGCATGTATGTTTTTACTAGATACTTTTAAGTAATCAGACATTAAATAACGTAATCTTGCTGTATCTAGAACTGTTCCTGAACCAAATACTTGATTTTTTGGTAATCCTGATACTTTTGATACAACATATGTCATTAAGTCTACTGGATTGCTTGCTACTATTATAACACCATTAAATCCACTTGCCATTATGCTTTTAGTTATGCTTTTCATTATTTTTGTATTTGTTTCTGCTAATTCTAATCTTGTTTGTCCTGGTTTTTGTGCTATTCCTGCTGTTATAACAACTACTTGGGCATCTTTACATTCATCATAGTCTCCTGCTTTGATTACCATTTTTTGTGGTGCAAATGGTAGTCCATGTGATAAGTCCATTTCTTCTCCTATTGTTTTGTCCTTATCTATATCTATTAGGACTAGTTCGTTTATTCCTCCTCTGTTTAGCATTGAGTATGCCATACTCATTCCTACAAATCCTGTTCCTACTAAAACTACTTTTCCTTTTTTCATAATTACCTCCTATTGTTTGTATTTTTTCCTTTAACAGATATATTATACTACTTTTGTTATTTTTTTCAAGGAGATTTTATGTTTTTTTCAAATTCATCACTTTATGCAATACTTTATTTCTTTAACATTTTTATTTATTATACATTTTATATTTTTTGACTATATATCTATTTTGCTATATTATGTGTCAATATTTTCTACATAATATAAATTTATTTTAGAAATAATGTGCCATGAAGTCCATAAAAGCCACTCGCAAGTGATGTACTAACATCACCACGTCGACCTGCTGGGAAAGTGTTATAATAATTACCGCCATGTAGCACTACTGGCTCGCTAGTATTTGGTATTACTTCTGTTGTAAATTCCAAAACATTTCCTCCCATATCAAAAATATTACATTTTGCAGTTGTTTGACCTGTTAGAAGTCTTTCTGCTGTACCAGCTAGTTTTGAGCCTCCATTCCACGTTACAGTCATGTCTATCCAGTTCTCATTATAACTACCATCTCTTGATTCTGCATAGTATGGAAATCCATTATTTTGTATAAAGTTAATTGCAGTATCCCATGCATAACTTGAGCATAGGTATGTTGTTGCTCCCTTTCCTCCGCCAATTTCTTTTGCTAATTCGTAAGCTTGATACCAAACTATATCTGTATATGGTTCTTGTTCTGCTTTTATTACTGCTGTATTGTCTTTATTTCCAACTTCGTATCTTCCTATATAGTATCCACCATATTTACTAATACTTAATTTTTCTTTTTTCACCTGTTCTACTATTTCTTTTTTTCTCTCAGTTGTTAATCCATTTGCTATATCATCATCAGAGCATATTGAATTTTCTAATGTTAATTCGTCTTTTGACGCTTTTGTTTCATTATCCTCTTCTACTTCCCATTCAGTTCTTTTATATTGCAATTTTGTTTCACTTTCTTCAGTTGTACATGGAATCCATACATATTGATTCTCCTTTTCATCTTCAACTACAATTCCTTGTTCAACTGTTTGTGCATTGTTTGTAGTATCATCTGATACTATTTTAAATCCTGCTGGAACTACTATCTTATTTCCATTTTCATCTAACAACTCTGTATTTTTCTTTTCACTTATAATTTTATTTACATTATCTGCAACCAAATCTCCTATTAATGTTTTATTTGTTTCTAGTTCAATTTCAGTTCCATGGACAACTTTTATATCATAATACCCTTGTTCTGTAACATAAAAAGTTAATTCATTTGATGTTTGCCAGAAATCATTTGTAGATAACTTATATTTAACTTGCCAATTGCTTACATATCCATCATATTGAACATTTGATATCTCAACTTTCCACCTATTTTCTTCTTTTTGTGTATTAACATCAAAACTTCCTGTTGATGAATTTTTGTTGTTATATTCAACATTATATTGACCATTTTCTAATTGTTCAGACATATAATATGTTTTATTTTTGTATTCAAATCCTGTACAACTTATTACATATCTTTTTTCTACATTAATAAAATAATCTCTTTTTATGCTATCTAATTCTAAGTTTTGCTTTATCCATTCTTTGCTACAATATCTAAATCCATCTTTTATTTTTGCTATTTCTTCATCCGTTTTATTTTTAAATATTATATTTTTAATTTCTTCTATATCATCTAATATGTTTTTTTGATTTTCTGTTATTTCTGTTCCTATATCTATTTTTTGATTTTGATTTAATTCATTTACTTTTGATTGTATAACTTGTAATTCCGCAGTAAATTCATTAAATGCTGAATATTCAATTGTCTGCTTCCATGATGTTACACCTACTGTTGCTAATATTAGTAATATTATTATCATTACTACTAATATAGCTAATGTTACACCTTTTTCTTGTTTTATTTTTTTCATTAGTTCCCCCCTATGCAAAAATCATATTTTTATTTTATATGTTTTTATATAAAAATAATTATTGTTCTTATATAATATATTTGGCTGGGGATATGTGACTCGAACACATGCATACTGGAGTCAGAATCCAGTGCCTTACCAACTTGGCTAATCCCCATTATTATTTGTATATTATCACAATTTATAGTTTTTGTCTATCAAATTTTTCAAATTTTAAAACTATACTTTTGTACAAAACCCAAAAATCTTATTTTGAGTTTTGCACATTTTTATAGTATAGATTTTATTATTTAAGTATATTTGTTCCAACAACTTTATTCCATTGATTTATAACATATTGTTTTTCTGTTTTAGGAACTAAAGCTATTCTAAATGCTGATATTGGCATTGTATGATTATAAGTACATTCTACACCATCTGAACCTACTTTTACCCATCCAACTTTATTTACCAATACTTGATAAACTATTGAATAATATGAGTAATCTTTAAGTTTCATTGTAATGCCTGTAATTCCATATTTAAATTGCCATCCTATATCTTCTGGTATTGGATTATTTCCATTGCAATCTGTAACTCCAACTCCATTAACTCCGCTTCCACCTAGTTGAAAATATTTTTTAGAGTTAATTGTTACCAAATCATTAGATTTCATAGATTTAAAAGTATTTTTTCCCGGATTGTAACCATAATTATAAATCAAGCCTGATGTAGTGCATTTTCCTTTTATGTTGTCTCCCCAATATGTATGAACATATGCATTTGCTTGTACAAAGTCCAAATCAATATTCCCTGTAATATTAAAAGCTAATGCTTCTGTTTTAAATACTGGATCATCATTAATAGCCTCTCTTCCTGCAATATCATAATTTCCATGTCCAAATGACCATCCATAACATGAATTATGAGATGCATACACTATATTTATATATGTAGCCTGTGTAACATTTACTTCTACACTTGAAGTATTTCCTGCATAGTCAGTTATTGGTAATTGATAAGAAATATTATTTGTAAATTCTTTTGTTATTTTTGAATTGTTTTCTTTAAAACTCCAACCATCGATTTTCCTTATATTTTCACTTAAAGTTATTTCTCCGTTTACTTTTCCATCTTGAATTTTAACCTCTTTAAACTTTCCTACTGGCGCTGTATTATCAATTATAATTTCACTGTCTATATTTTGACTCTTGCTTTTCAATCCGCATTTATCAATAATAACGCCTTCTTTTATTTGCATACTTAATTTTCCATTACCACTAACTCCTTTAATATCAATTTTGTATATTTTTCTTTCGTTTATACTTTCTATTTCTTTTATAGAAAAGTTATCTTCGCTTATATTTATATTATTCTCATCTAATTTAAGTCCAAAAAAATCTTTAACAAAATTATTTTTTCCTATGTTTTTCTCTGTTACTTTTATCTTAAAACTGATTGTATGAGTTTTATTTGCATATTTTGGGTAATTAGTATTTGTGTTTTGTATTTCCATAAGTTCTATTTTTGGTTTTGTTCTATCAATGTTCATGTTAGCAACATCTATCGTATTTTCCATTATATATTTAGCACTTGAAATTGTATTAATAGATATTAAAATTAAAATTCCTATAAAAAAATATAATATTCTTTTTATATTACCACCTCCTATCTTGTTTCTTCACCTTCAACATGAATCTCAAATTCATATTTTTCTATTTTACTATCTTTTGTATCTTGTTGTCCTTGGCTTTCATATCCCCAATTCCATTTTATATTAATTATTTTTAGTTCATTTTTTTGCATTGTTCCTGATAAATTATTTGATAATTCTTCTAAAGTATTTGTCTGACAAATTAAATTATCATTTTCTAATGCTTCAAATTTCAAATTAGCTGGTTTGTTGTTTTTACTAATAAAATATATTTTGTATTGTGATTTTTTATTTGTTTTTAGTCCTATGCTAAATTCTCCTTTTGTTCCTGGAGCTATCTTTTCTTTTATTAGATTATTAGTTGTAGAATATAAATCAACTAGTTGAATTTTTCCATTTTTACTATTTACATTAAATTCGTAATAATCTTTTATTGTGTTTTGCTTTGAATTATCTTGGGATTTTTCTTGTGAACTTTGAAATAATTTTAGGAATAAAGTATCATCAAAAGATATTTTAGATTTTGATTTAAAAATAAAAATTAAAACTATTATTAATATTAAACCTATTATGATTATTTTTAAAAATTTTTTTATCATGATTTATGCCTTTTCTTGTTCTGTATGAACTTTTACTTGAATTTGTTGTATAATATCATTTACTGAAACTGATTTGTCTTTGTTGTAAGTTATTTCTAATTTATATTCATTTTCTTTTTTACTATCTTTTGAAATTTTTATATAATCAGTTTTGTTATTTTCAAATTTAATTTGTTTTCCATTTTCATATAATTTTAATTCAATTGATTTGTCCAAATCTGATATTACTTGAATATAATATTTTAAATCTATTTCAGTTTGTTTTTGATTATTATAATTCTTTACTTTAAAAATATAAGTTCCAGTGTTTTGGCTTGCTGTTATATTTACTTGTGGATTATTCTCTATTACCAATATTGGTTCTGCAATTGTAGCATTAGCATTTATTGTTGTTGCCTCTATTGATTTTGCAAATGTATAACCACTTAGAAGTAGTAATATAACAAAAAATATTAATAATAAAATTGTTATTGTTTTAATTCTTTTATCTTTCTTTTTTTCACTATCTTTTGCTTTTGTAATTTGGATTGTACTCATTATTTAACCTCCTATTATTATCATTTTCATATTTTATTTTTATTTAGTTTTGATTTGGATTTACTTGCGTTCCTGTTACTACAATACTAAATGTATAATTTCTAATATTTTTTGCGTCTTGTGTATCTATTTTATCGTTTGATAAAATTTGGTCTGCTGTAGTTCCGGTTTCATAAGGCCATTTCCAATCAATTGTAATTACTTTTGTTTTTTCGTCATCATTTGCATTTATTGTTCCTGTTAAATCATTTTGTAATTCTTGAAGAGAATTATAATCTTTATTTTCATATTTAAATTTTAAGTTTGTTGGTTTATTGCTTTCGTTTTCAAATCTAACAATATAGTCTATTCCAACTTCTGCACCTGTTGCATCTAGTTTTATTTGAAAACTCCCCTGCGTTCCAGGTGCTATTTTATTATTGGATACTGTTTTGTTGTTTATTGTCGAATTTAAAGATATTGCTTGTAATTGTTCATCTTTTTCGTTTACTTTAAAATTCCAGTTTGCTACTTCAGCTGTTCCACTGCCTTCTACTTTTGACATGTATTTTGCATATACTTGTCCTCCTACAAAAGACATTAATATTATTGCTAATACAATAACTGCTAAAATTATTTTCCTACTTTTTTTCAATAGCACTCCTCCTTTTTATTTTATTTTTTATTTTGGGATTTTTATTTTGGTTCAGAATGAACCTTTTTGAATAAAATTTTAAAATATGAAAATGTAAGCAAATTATAATTCCTAAAAGTAGATTTGTCAACAAAAACATTTCGACATTTTTTGACAATTCATCATTCAAAGTATTGATTTTACTGACATTTCTACTTTTAACTTTTCTGTTTATTTTTTGTTTACTCCAATAATTCCACCTAAAATACCAAACACTATTCCTATTATTATCATCAAAATAGATTGTAGATTTAAACTAAATTTCCAATTTAATAAACTTGAAACTATATAAAGTAATAAAATATAAATTCCTCCAATTATTCCTCCGTTCATTAGTCCATTTTTCTTTATTTTTGTATTACTTAATGAACTTCCAATTAATATACTTAATGCTGTTATTATCATTATAACTGGATTTATTGTGTTTTCGTTTATGTTTGTGTATGTTAGTATAAGTGAAAATATTATTAGTAAAATTACTGTTAATAATAATGATATTCCAACTCCTTTTACAATATTTTTTGTTGTTTCCATTTTCTTTTCCTCCTTTTAGGGAAATGTGGACGCCCTTTTCTTCCCTATTACTTTTTATTTATTACATTATATTTATTTTTATTTGTATTATACCTATAAAATGGAGAAAAGCTAGAAGATATATATACCTTCTAGCCTAATATTACTTGTAAGAATAAACTTGATTTTCGATTTTTTTATATACTCCTGAACCTAATGGATATTCAGCTTGATATACAACATTCTCTGGAATTGTTATACTACAATTATCAGATAAAATTTCTTTTGCAGCTTGCATGGAATCCTCATTCGGTTCTAAGTAGATACGTGCTTTTTTGCCATTTATTGATTTTATGCAGGCATATTGTACATTTCCCTTTTTGTCCTTTTGAAAAATTACTTCTTCTAGAGTATTTGGATAACTTTTATCTTTTACTCTATTCATTGCAACAAGTCCACACATCAGCTTGTTCTCATAAGAAGCACCTTCTTCTTCTGCCATAATTAGATGGCTAAGCCAATATAAATCACTTTCATTTATAGTATTCTCTACATTTTCTTCTTTCGGTAAAGTTTGAATTTCATTTTGTGTATCTAGATTATCTTCTCTTTCTGCTATTGTTTCACTTTCGTTTTCAATTTTAACTTTACCATTTTCTTTTTCATCTATTTGTTCTTCAATTTTTATTGGCTGTGCTCTTACAAAGCTTGGTTTTGCCATAAAGAAAATATTTATGCATAATTGCATCATTAATCCAAATATTGATACGAGCATTATCAAAAATCCTAAGTTTTCTAGTCTTTTCCGTCTTTTTTTGCTTTTTAATGTTTTCATTTTTTTCTCCTTTTTACTTCTTCTTTTATTCAAAAAAAGATTTTTTATTTTGAATATACATATATTATATCACCTTTTATGTTAATTTGCAATTTTTTTCAAAATAGGGTTGACAATATATATTAAATGAGTTAAAATATAAAAGTGCCAAGAAGACAAGCACGTAAGCCATGGTGGATGTAGCGTAGTTGGTTAACGCGCCAGTTTGTGGCACTGGAGACCGTGGGTTCGAGTC
>OGYP01000141.1_pt1 | contig 32528 bp, 27 predicted proteins | sample 1576571 | NCBI WGS metagenome assembly OGYP01 (sample SAMEA3541559, study PRJEB24748) | human gut metagenome | biome: human gut; feature: human-associated habitat; material: faeces | place: China | collected 2012
AAATACCGACCTCCAAAGTTAGATTTTTTAGGTCTAACTTTTGGGGGTCGGGTCAAGCAAGCATAGTTACGGTTTTGCCGTCAATCTGTTCCGGAATAACTACATCGGTATCACTGCCAAGGTATTCCCAAAAAATAATTGACTTGCCATCAATGTTCTCATAGCGGTAGTCGCCGCTTGTTACAACATTATGCACAGCATCTCTGCTCTGCGAAACCTTTGGTACATTTACTTCGACTGCGTTTGCAGTGAAAGGTATTGCAGAAAATGCGGAAGCAAGCATTGCGGTAACAATTATAGCTGTAATAGCTTTTTTAAATTTTTTCATTTTATAACCCCCAACTAATATATTTATATATATATGCTATCACTGCAAAAATGCTTTGTCAATAAAATGAATAAATTTTAACACTAATTTGCACATATTATAAAAAGTAACCACAGCAATTTTTTTATAAAAGAGAGAACATTTGTTAAAATATTGATTTTGTCGTTTTACAAGCATATAATTAATTAGGATTTTAATTATTAGAATTTTAACTATAGAGGTGTAGTATGAAAGAATCAATACATTATCTGCTTATGGCAGATCATTTTTTAGTTCAAAAGGCACTGCTTGCAAGTATAAAGGATTCGGGTCTTACTCCGGGACAGCCAAAAATACTCGACTATCTGCAAAATCATAACGGCTGCGTGCAAAAAGACATTGCTAAAGGCTGCCATATTGAGCCGGCATCCATTACGGTTATTCTCAAGGGAATGGAAACTAAAGGCTATATTGAAAGAAAAATGCTCAACGGTGACCGCCGCTCCCTGTATGTATTCCTGACTGACAAAGGAAAAGAATACATTGATTATCTGAACAGAAAATTTGAAAAAATCGAAAATGCGGCTCTTAAAAATTTTAATGAAGATGAAAAGCAAAAATTTAACGATTTATTAATGCGTGTCTATGAAAATATGCTTGAATATGATAAGGAGGAAAAACAAGAATGAATTTAAATAATATGAAAATCAGACTGCCGATGTACCTTGTAGGTTTATTTATAATGACAATAGGTATAGCAATTTCCGTTAAATCGAACCTCGGTGTATCGCCTGTAAGTTCTATCCCCTACACTATGACCTGTATATGGGGAATTGAAATGGGAAAGGCCACAATACTTTTTCATATTGTATTGGTATTAATACAATTAATTATTCTCAGAAAGAATTTTAAGCTAATCAGCTTATTACAGATTCCCGTAGGCGTTGTTTTCGGTTATTTCACAACATTCTGTAATTATCTTGTAAGCTTCTTCCCCACTCCCGACAATATCGTAATAAGAATTATTATGGTACTCATCAGTGCCGCAATTGTTGCTATCGGTATTTTCCTTTATTTACCTGCCGATGTTATTCCGCTTGCAGGCGAGGGTGTTATGAGTGCGGTTTCGCAAGTAACTAAGATTGAATTTTCAAAGGTAAAAATGGCATTTGACATAACAATGGTTATTATATCAGGTGCATCTTGTCTTATTTTTATCCAGAATCTCGGCAGTGTGGGAATCGGTACAGTAATTGCCGCTTTTCTCGTAGGATTTATTCTCGGTATAATAAATAAAGTATTCGGAAAATACAGAGATAAACTCTTAGGCAAAGCCAAAATTGCAGACGATACCGCAGAATCAGACAAAGACAAACCTACTTATGTAATCTCCATTTCAAGAGAATACGGAAGCGGCGGCAGAGCAATAGGAAAAATTCTTGCCGAAAAACTCGGATACAAATATTATGACACCGAACTTATAAAACTTGTAATGCAGAAAAGCGGATATTCACCTGAATACATAGAACACAACGAGCAAACTCTTGACAAATCAATGCTTAACGACTTTTTTGAATGGTATCAGCCAAACAACGGTGATACTGTTCCTAATATCAACAGCTTGTTCAAAAAAGAAGAATCGGTTATTAAGCACCTTGCCAAAACCGAAAACTGTGTAATTGTCGGCAGACTTGCAAACTATATTTTAAGAAGCAAAAAACATATTTACAATGTATTTATAACCGCAGATGAAGAAAGTGAAATTGAAAAAGTAAAAGAAAGAGATCACCTTTCATATGAAAATGCCGCCAAGCAAGTAAGAAAAGTAAACCGGGAACGCTCTGCGCACTGCAAATACTTTACGGATACAGATTGGGGCAATGCAAAAAATTACAATCTGACTATAAAATCAAATGACTTCGGTTATGAAAAAACAGCGGAATTAATCGAAATACTTTTCAAACAAAAATTTTCATTATGATTGGTTAGGGTGATTTTCAGATTAGAAAATTGTTAATACAAACTTCAAATTAAACACAATTCAACTTAACTTTAATAAAACAAGCTAAAAGACAGACAGTAAAAACTGCCTGCCTTTTTCTTTGTCAGCCGTTACAGCCACACTCAAAATTACATTTTTCTCTTTCTTCAGGTCTTGCATTCGGTGGGAAGAATGATTCGTTAGGGAAATCTACCCTGCTGAATACTTCGCACGGGTCGTCGCTTTCAGGCTTACATTCCTTGCGAGGAATACAAAAATCATATGACGGAATCATAATCTGTACATTTCTCTCAAGCTGTGTAATTGTAAAAATACCGATAGTGGCACTTACGCTTGCATCTCCGGTCACAGCAAAATCGTCACCAAAGTATGTTATTACACATTCAGGTATAGGAGCACAAGGAAGCTGCGGAACACTTCCTTTTATAAGTCGTGCCGAAAGAGCCATAGGTTCGGAAATTTGTACTGTTGCATTTGGTAAAAACTCCGTGCAACCGCATGATGTAACAGGTTGAGAGCAAACTATACAACTGTCGCTTGAAAAACTCTTTGAATTTGATTCACTGCCGTAAAGAACCGACCTTTTACCGTAAATTGCAAGTCCGTTTACCCGTGACGGAATTGTTGAACCGCAGGTATATGCCTCAAGAGAAATATCAAAATAGAATGTAACATCAACCGCATAACAGCCACGATGAAAAGCGATTGATTCAACGCTTACATCGGCGGTTATAACGCTTGCCTTGCAGATTTTTACAGATGATGCGTTATTGATAACAGTTTGACTGCAAGGTGTAAAATAAACCGCAAGATTGCTAAGGCAATCCTTTGAGCCGCAACTGTCATAAATACGGCTTGCGTTTATGCAGACAGCGTCTGTGCATTTGTTTTCGGTAAGCGGTTCGTTGCCCGACTGCCGTGGTACTGTGCCGTATGATACATCTGGCATAAAAATTAACCCCCATAAAATGTATTAACAGGCTTACGCTCTGTAACAATACATTTTATGAAGGTTATACTTAATTGTGAATATTGAGTTGATTTATTTTAAATAAGGCTTTAAAATTTCATCAAGGTTTTTGTTTACAGCTTTCGGATTTGACTGCGTATAATTTGAAAAAGCGATGAATACTTTGCTCTGGTCCTGCGCAAATACAATTCTTGCATTAAATCTGTAGAATGCTGCGTCACAATAATAATTACCGCAATCGTCAACATACAAACCGTACGCAAAACTTGATTTATAAGGAGTGAACATTTCTTCTTTGGATTTTGCAGACAACAATTCACTTCCCGTAATAGCGTCTGTCCATTTAAGCAAATCACTCAAATTGGAAATAAGACCCGTAGAAGAATACGCAACACCCGGATAAATATTCCACTCATCGTCAAAAATATCCTGATAACCTGTAGCAAGTTGGTCTGTGCTCTCAAAGGTTGTCGAAGTCATTTCGAGCGGCTCAAAAATATTTTCTTTCAAAAATTCCTCATAACTTTTTCCGCTTACCTTTTCGATTATGTCACCGAGAATAAAATAATCGGAATTTGAATAGCTGTAATTTTCTTCATCATTATCAATTTCTTGTGACAATATCCATTTTAAAATAACAGAATGATTATCTTTAGCGGAATTTTTCTCTGAAATATCGTACTGCGGAGCATTTGCACGCACGCTTTCGTCAGATTTGCCGAGATAATCCGGCAAGCCTGTTGTCATTGTAAGCAAATTACGGATAGTTATATCCGAACCGTACTTATAATCGGGATAATACTTGTCAAGCGTATCATCTGTGCTCAGCTTATCCTGCTCCTGTAAAATCATAACAGCCGCAGCGGTAAACTGCTTTGTAAGCGAACCTATGTAGTAATTTGTATTGAGTGAATTATATGTATGCGAACCCTTGTCGGCATAGCCGTTATTGCCTATATATTCAAAATCATTTCCGAGTTTATAATATACAGTTCCTCTGAATTTACTTGCAACAAGTGTATTATCGAACTTAGCTGTTATGCTGTCGGTATCTTGTTTTAATTTTGTAAAATTATATGCAGGATTAGTAGGTACTTCATCAGCAGTTGCAGGCGCAGCGGTAAGTCCCTGTGTCGATGCACCTGTAGAATTTGTAGTCTGTGGTGCTGTTGTAGTCGAAGATTCCGAATCATTGTCACAGCCTGTAAATGCAACTGCGGAACACGCCGCCATAGCTACGCACATTAATGATTTTGCTAAAGCCTTCAAAAAATCACCTCATCAGATTTTTTCCATTTTACTGAAATTAGCCATAAGAGTTTTTGTGCCTGCCTTATCAAAAGCAACTTCAAGCATTGTGTCGTTGCCCATTTTTTCGGTTTTCATAATCATACCTTTGCCAAATACCTTATGGAATACGCAATCTCCTTTTTTGTAAACAGTACCCGATTTAACGGCAGGTTTAGTAAATGTATTAAAACTTTTGTTGGGTGTGAATTTTGAACCGGCACCGATACTGATATGACTTGAGGATGCGGAAAAACCGTTTGTTGACGCAAAAGTCTTTTTCTCACCTGTATAATTAAGTAATTCGGGCGGGATTTCATTTACAAAGCGTGATACTTTATTATAGCTTGTATGACCCATCAACATTCTTGACTTTGCCTTGGTAATGTAGAGCTTTTCTTTTGCTCTTGTAATACCTACATAAGCAAGTCTGCGTTCCTCGTTAAGTTCATCGGGATTCATCATTGTGGCAATTGATGGGAACACACCTTCTTCAAGACCTGCAATGAAAACTACGGGAAATTCAAGTCCTTTTGCGCTGTGCAATGTCATCATTACCGATGAATCCGCTTCTGCATCATAGTTATCAATATCTGTCTGCAATGAAATTTCCTCAAGGAAGTTTGAAAGTGACGCTTCTTCTGCGTAATCCTCTTCAAATTTGATAATATTTGAAGAAAGCTCTTCGATGTTCTCAATTCTTACATCGGGGTTGTCTTTCTCTGTTTTTAAATATTTTTCGTAATCTGTATGTTCGAGAATGAGATTGTATAATTCTGCAAGAGAATAATCTCCGCTTTGTTCAGCCTCCATAAGACCGTCAATAAGCGCAACAAAACTCTTTAACTTTGTTGCGGCTCTTGAAAGCTGTGGATATACATCTGCATCTTTAATTACGGAATATATGCTTTCGCCGAGTCCTGCGGCAATTTCAGAGGCTTTTTCAAGTGTAGTTGCGCCAATACCACGCTTTGGCACATTAATAATTCTGCCCAGTCTGACATCGTCGTGCGGATTATTAATAACCTGAAGATATGCAACCATATCTCTGATTTCTTCTCTGTCATAGAATCGTCTGCCGCCGATTACACGGTGCGGAATACCGCTTCTTGACAAAGCCTGCTCAATTGAGTTTGACTGTGCATTCATTCTGTAAAGAATTGCAAAATCAGAGAATTTTCTGCCGTCTGCAACACCGTCAAGTATAGTTTTTGCAATAAATTGAGCCTCGTCACGCTCGGAATCGGAAGTATGCACCTCAATTTTATCGCCAACGGCATTTTCAGTCCACAAAGTTTTGCCCTTACGCATTGTGTTGTTAGAAATAACACCGTTCGCCGCATTAAGAATATTCTGTGTACTGCGGTAATTCTGCTCAAGTCTTATCACCTTAGCGCCTTTAAAGGTGTTTTCAAAAGAAAGGATATTTTCAATTGTAGCACCTCTGAATTTGTAAATACTCTGGTCGTCATCACCTACAACGCAGATGTTGCCGTATTTTGCGGCGAGCATACTTACAAATTTATACTGCACCTTGTTTGTATCCTGGTACTCATCAACCATTATGTATTTAAACTGATTTTGATAGAATTCAAGTATATCGGGACATTTTTGAAAAAGCTCAACAGTCTTGCAGAGCATATCGTCAAAGTCCATTGCATCTGCGGTTTTTAGTCTTGACTGGTAAATTTCATATACTTTTGCCACGGACTGCTTGAGGTTATCGTAACCTGCTCTTTTGAGCATTTCCTGCGGAGTAAGCATTTCATCCTTGGCTTTTGAAATTTCATTGAGCACTCTTTTTACCGGCAACATTTTCTCGTCATAATTAAGCTGTTTTAAAATATCTTTTACAAGTTTTTTCTGGTCGTCAGTACCGTAAACGGTAAAATGACTTGTAAAACCGATTCTGTCGCCGTATCTTCTTAAAATTCTCGCACAAGTAGAGTGAAATGTAGCCGCCCAAATATCCGAACCGCCTTCCGGAACAGCGTTGCAGATTCTTTCTTTAAGCTCCCCTGCCGCCTTATTTGTAAAGGTAATTGCAAGTATCTGCCACGGTTTGCAAAGTTCCGACTTCAAAATATACGCAATTCTGTTTACAAGAACGGTTGTTTTGCCCGAGCCTGCACCCGCAAGTATAAGCAAAGGGCCTTCTGTGCAAAATACAGCCTGCTGCTGCATATTATTCATATGTGAAAACTGTTTTTTTAATTCTGATTGTACCATAGCAATATTCCCGTTAAAAGTTTAATAACACAGAAAACGGGCGAACTGCGTCCGCCCGTATAATCTGACGATTTTATTTTATGTAGCCGTAGAATGTTTCAAGAATTTCAGGGCCCTGGTCAGCAACAATCATTGTAACATAGTTGCCGTCCTGTGTAACCTTACAAGCCTCAACCATAGGAAGTTTTTCGGCATTGTAGCCTGAATACTGTGTAACAATTGAAGTGTATGTCTTAGAAAGCGCATCGTTTACTCTTGATGCAGCGTCAGCGTCAACAGCCTCAACGAGTACGATTTCAACTCTTGAATTGCTGTCTGAATTGATTTCTGCCGCAAACTGCTTAACATCTTCTGTGTCTATGCTGTAATATTTTTTAAGATCATTAGAATCTGTAAGCTCTTTTAAGTCCAATGAATACTTAGAGTTGATGTCAGAAAGGACTGTTTTTAAATCAACCTCTTTGCTGCCTGAACAACCTGCAAGCGCAGTAAGACAAAGTACAAATATTGTTACCAAAGAAATTACCTTTTTCATAATTAACCTCCAAAAATGTCTTATAAAAAAATTACGCCGAATCAGTGTGACCCGGCGTATTCAGATGGTCGAGGTGACAAGATTCGAACTTGCGACCCCATCGTCCCGAACGATGTGCGCTACCAAACTGCGCTACACCTCGATAAAAACAGCCCCGATTACTCGGGGCTTTTAATGGCTGAGGAATAGGGATTCGAACCCCAACAAACAGAGTCAGAGTCTGTCGTGCTACCGTTACACCATTCCTCAATGTTTATTGCTCATTGCTGCAAGCCGTGCAATCAACGATATATATTATATATTATGAAGTGCGTTTTGTCAACACTTTTTTGAAATTTTTTAAAACTTTTTAGAAGTTTTTAACTTTCGTTTAGCATTGACTTGTTGCTTACTTTCACGCAATCAACAATAGCTATTATATAGCGGAAAGTGTGTTTTGTCAACATCTTTTTTTCAATTTTTTCTAAAATTTGAAAAATACAAAAAATACGGAATTTTAGCTAAAACTTTTTTTGAGCCTTATATCATCACCTACAAAATTAAGCCTTACACCCTCTCCGTATATTCTTGAAATAAATCTTGAAGTATAAGTTTTTTCAAGTTCTGTTATCGAAAGGTTTGTGTTTATTATCAAAGGCTTTCTCAAAAGCATTCTTGAATTACACAAATTATAAAACTGTGTATTTGAAAAAGTATTTGAAAACTCTGTGCCTAAATCATCAATAATTAGTAAATCGCACTTTGTGAGCATTTCAAAATATTCGGAATCGTTAGACTCTTTGGAAAAATGCATATTGCTAAGCGTTGACATAAGCATAGGTGCTGACACATAAATTACACCGAAACCACGCCTTGTAACCTCATTGGCAATAGCGAGCGAAAGGTGGGTTTTGCCAAGACCTGTGCCGCCTCTCATAAGTATAGTCTTTGACTCGGGCGTAAAAGTCCTTGCGTACTGTAAGCAATAATTATAAATTTTTTGCATCTTATCAAAAGGTGATACTCCGCTCGCCTTATCAACCTCATGACTGTACATATTAAGGTCAAAACTCTCAAAAGTGGAAAGTCTTAAAGGCGCAGTACGGTTAAGCTCCTCGCACGCAGTTGCTACAAGCAGTCTTTTAAAGCAAGGGCAATACACTGTTCTTCCGTCTTTTTCTATATATCCCGTATCTTTGCAGTATTTACAGCTGTAATGCGGTTCAAAGCAATTTTCTTCATAGCCGTTTTCTTTAAGCAGTTTTTTGACTTCATTTTGCATAGAAAGACTTTTGGCACGCAAATCCTGCGTGGCAGACTTTACATCTCCGCCGTTTAAAACCGCACGAACCGCAAGTATTCCGCATGAAGATATTTCTTTTTCAAGCTCCTCTATTCTCGGAACTCTTCTGTAAACCTCTTCACGAACCTGCTCCGCTCTTCTCTCGGCTTTGGTGCGCCTTTCTTCCATTTTTGCTTTTGTCGCTCTGTAAATTTCTTTACTGTATCCCATTTATATCACCACACTAAATACTGTCGATTGTATCTAATCTCTGCAAATCATTTATATTATATGATGTGTTGGCGTCATTCCTGTTTCCGCCTTTATTCTTATACTTATCGGGTCTGCTGTCAAATTTGTTTAAATCGTCAACGTTGTAAATTCCGCTTGAATTCCAGCGCTTTAAAATTCCGTTTATGTATCTGAAATCGCAACTGCCCTTACTGTCAACACATCTTTCGTAAGCCTCTCTTAGCATTTCGGGAGAAAATTTCCACTCGTTTACCCATAAATCGGCGTATTCAACCTGCTTTTTAGTAGGAGAACCCGTATTTTTTAAACCGAACGCAGATGCTACAACCGTAAAACTCTGGCTTGCACGATGTGCTTGTTTTATTTTATTTTCGGCTTCCTCAATTGAGAAAACTCCCGCATCCGACCATCTCAAACCTATTGTTTCAATGGCTCTTATGTTAGATTTTCCGATGCTTATACAATACTGAATAAGCATTATAATTACCTCTACAGGCAAACCGCAGGTATTTTTAAGTAACAGTAACGACGATGCATCGGAGTTTGATAAAGGCTTGCCGAGGGCTGTCTGTGCCTCGTTTACAAGCATTTTAAATTCTTCGTCAACCGCAAGCTGTTGTGCCACATAAACATAATCGGGGCGCTGCGGTCTTACAAACATATGCGGAACTGTAGGCTCTTCCTTTTCAATCGGAGCGGCAGTATTATTGCTTTCGACTTGTTTTACCGCAGGCTGTTCAGTCGTTTGCTGTTCTGCCTGTGCAGGCTCAAAAGCACCGTTATTTTGGCAAAAGATACCTTTCATAACCCAGTATTCAACTGCCTCCGGAATATCGGTTTCATTTACACCTGTCGCCTTACTGATGTCGCTTTCGTTCACATCTTCCCCACTGTGTCGCAAAAGATATAACAATACCTTAAGTTTAACGCCGTCCGAAAACTTAAGTCCCTCGTCTACAACAGACGAAGGCACGGCAAATATTGAATTCCAAGCACCAAGATTAATTTTCATAGACATTTCATATACCTCTGACCCAAAATAAATATTATAATCAAACTTTATCGTACACATTATTATATCACACTAAATTTAAAAATCGACACATATTTTTAAATTTTATAGATTTTTTTAAAGAAATATGTTAAAATACAGTTGAAATGTTTTAAGGAGGTAATATTATGAAATATACATACATTCCAAGAGGTGTTTGTTCAAGACAGATTAATCTTGAGATAAATGACGGAATTATAGAATCCTGCGAATTTATCGGCGGTTGCGCAGGCAACACTCAAGGCATTTGCGCTCTTGTAAAAGGTATGGACGCAGAAGAGGCTGTAAAGAGATTAAAAGGCATTGACTGCCGTGGCAGAGGTACATCTTGCCCCGATCAGCTTTCTTACGCTATTGAAGAGGCTCTTGAACTCGAATAAGCTCTGCGGCTAAAACTTTATATTTATCATAACATTAAAGCTCTCTTTATTTGCGTAAAGAGAGCTCTTTGTTTTGGTTTTAAGATTTAGACGGTTTTATGCAGTGTTTTGTCAAGAAATTCCGGTGTATCACAAAAATTATAAAAGTTTGGTCAACCTTTTCAAAGGTTGTGGGTGTGGGCAAAGCCCACAAATACTTTCCGTTTATGTAATCTGACGATAACCAAACAGCCTGCTGTTTGGCGACTTAAACAAAAGAGTTTTCAAAACTATAACCCTTTAGTTCGTTTTACAGCATATTGGTTTCATCAATTTTTGCGTTCACATCATCAAGTTTATTTTCAAGCATAACAGACATAAAAAATATATTTGATGTCGTTCAACACCTTTAATTCTTCGTCGGGCATAAAAATCTCCCGAAATCAGTCAACCTTGAAAGTACCTGCCTCAATCTCATCAATCATAGCAAGACGCTTTAAGTGTCTGTCGCCCTCTTCGGGAGTATTGAGGAAAATTTCTGTAAACTTAACAGCATCTTCTTCGCTTGTAACTCTGCCGCCCATACAAAGAATATTTGCGTGGTTGTGTCTGCGTGTCATTTCAGCGCAAAATTCATTGCTTACAACTGCCGCACGAATACCCTTAACTTTGTTTGCTGCCATTGAAATACCGATACCTGTACCGCAACAAAGAATACCAAGCTCACATTCGCCGCTTGCTACTGCTTTTGCAACTTTATAGCCGTAAACAGGATAATCAACGCTGTCTGTGCTGTAAGTACCAAAATCTTTATATTCAATACCCTTTTCGTCAAGATATTTTTTAATTGCGCAGATAAGGTTATATCCGCCGTGGTCACATCCAAGTGCTAACATTTCTTTTCCTCCATTTTCTTTTTAAGTTCTCTTTCAGCCTGCGGCAGTCTTAAATACATCGGCATAAGTTCCGCAGCCGAAAGCACTTCTCCGTCATTAAATTTTTGTACAGCAATTTCTGCTGTTGATGACGCTCTTTGAAATCTTATACTGATTGGTGCGAGTTCAACATTTGGTAATAATTCTTTCATAGCATTATAGCAAAGCTCCGCACCGTCACCCACAAGTATAATTCTTTCGTCATAACTCTTAAGTTCTTCTGAAAGCTCGGCAACAGACAAAGCTCTGTCTTTGCAAAGTCTTTCGGGCTTTACGCCGTCACATTTAAAAAGCGCATTATAAACCTGCGAACAGCGAGCGTCCATAACAGAACAGATTATCCCATTTGCAGATTGCAAATTATACGCAAGGCTTTCAAGCGTCGATACCTCTATGCAAGGCAAATCGTCGGCAAAAGCAAGTCCTTTTGCCGCTGCAACACCGATTCTTACACCCGTAAACGAACCCGGGCCGCAGTTTACCGCAACGGCGGTAATATCTGTTGTCGTTAGGTTTGTGTTTGCAAGCAGACTTTCAACCATAGGCATAAGTGTTCTGCTGTGAGTAAGTTTTGTATTTATAAAGAACTCACCTATTATTTTGTTTTCGTCACAAATTGCGGTTGACGCAGCTGTGGCGCTTGTATCTATCGCAAGAATTTTCATTGCAGATCAACACCTTCAATTTCAAAAATTCTGTCATCATCATTTTCGCCCTTACTGATTCTGATTTTAATACAATCAGCAGGCAAAGCCTCTTCAATATTCTCACTCCACTCAATAATGATTATACCGTTATCAATATAATCAAAAAATCCTGTGGAATACAAATCATCCCATGTATTTACACGGTACATATCAAAATGAAAAATATTATACTTACCCGAATATTCATTGACAAGAGCGAATGTAGGGCTTGAAACATTTTCTCCTGCACCGAGCGCACCGGCAAGTCCTCTTGTAAAGGCAGTCTTGCCCATACCAAGACCGCCAAAAAGAGCGATTACTTCCGTGCCGCACAACTTTTCGGCAATTTTTGCGCCGAGTGCCTCTGTTTCACGGGCATTATGAGTATTTACAGTAATCATCAGAATAAACCGTTAATTTTTCCTTCCTCGGTAACATCAATTTTCTCTGCCGACGGAACTTTCGGAAGACCCGGCATTGTCATAATATCACCTGTATATACAACTACAAATCCTGCACCGTTTGAAAGTGTAAGATTCTTTACTGTGATTTCAAAATCCTTTGGAGCACCGAGAAGTGTTGGGTCATCAGAAAGCGAATATTGTGTTTTTGCAATACAAACAGGAAGTTTTTCACCGCCGAGAGCCTGAATCTGCTTCAATGCATTTTCGGCAGTCTTTGTATAGTTTACTCTTGAAGCGCCGTAAATTGTTTTTGCAATTTTGTCAACCTTTTCTTTGATTGTAAGGTCATCTGAATAAATAGGAGCAAAATCAGACGGCTTTTCGCAAGCCTCTACTACCTTTTTGGCAAGTTCTGTACCGCCTTCTCCGCCCTTTGAGAATACATTTGAGAGAGCAAAGTCTGCGCCTTTAGATTTACAGTAACTCTCTATAAACTCAAGTTCCTCTGCTGTATCTGTACCGAACTGGTTGATAGCAACTACAACGGGAACATTGTACTTTCTCATGTTATCAATGTGAACGCCAAGGTTTTCAATACCATTTTTAAGAGCCTCAAGATTCTCTGCAGAAACATCTGCCTTAGGCACACCGCCGTTGTACTTTAACGCACGGCAAGTAGCAACAATAACTACGGCAGACGGCTTAAAGCCTGCATATCTGCACTTGATATCAAAGAATTTCTCTGCACCGAGATCTGAACCGAAGCCTGCCTCTGTAATACAGTAATCGGCAAGTTTTAACGCAAGCTTTGTAGCACGAATGCTGTTACAGCCGTGAGCAATATTGGCAAAAGGACCGCCGTGCATAATAGCAGGGGTACCCTCGAGTGTCTGAACAAGGTTAGGTTTGATAGCGTCTTTAAGAAGAGCTGTCATAGCACCGTCAGCCTTAATGTCCTTTGCAAAAACAGGCTCGCCTGCATATGTATAAGCAATAAGAATATTACCAAGTCTTTTCTTTAAATCAGAAATATCGTCAGCAAGGCAAAGGATAGCCATAACTTCAGATGCAACAGTAATTATAAAGTGGTCCTCACGAGGAATACCGTTCACTCTGCCGCCAAGACCGACAACAATATTTCTCAAAGCTCTGTCGTTCATATCAAGACATCTCTTAATAAGAATCTGGCGAGGATCAATCCCGAGAACATTACCCTGCTGAATATGATTGTCAAGCATTGCACAGCAAAGATTGTTTGCAGAAGTAATAGCGTGCATATCGCCTGTAAAGTGAAGATTAATATCTTCCATAGGGAGTACCTGAGAATAACCGCCGCCTGCAGCGCCGCCCTTAATACCAAATACAGGACCAAGTGAAGGCTCTCTTAGAGCGATTACAGCCTTTTTACCAATCTTAGCCATAGCCTGACCAAGACCTGCAGAAGTAGTTGTTTTGCCCTCACCTGCGGGGGTTGGATTGATAGCTGTAACAAGAACAAGTTTTCCGTCCGGCTCATTTTCCAAACGATTGGCAAGTTCGTCGGAAAGTTTAGCCTTATACTTGCCGTAAAACTCCAGCTCATCCTCTTTAATTCCGATCTGTGCGGCAACCTCTTTAATCGGGAGTAAGGTCGCAGCCTGAGCGATTTCAATATCACTTAACATATTGAAAATACCTCCGTTCAAATATATTTCTTTAATTATAACAAAACTTTCCCCCTCTATTATTCCAATAAGAAAATATATTTTACAATAGAATATAAAATACTCGGGTTTAATTGCTGCAGATTAGGTAATGTTACTTTGATGTATTCAGTTACAACGGATACTGTTGCGTTTAAAATCCGGCTTGGATAGATTTATAGTGCTTTCATTTAAAGCTCCTTTCTTAATTATTTAAGTTTAAAATCCAATATGGATAGATTTATAGAGTTCAGCCGGTAAAGCGGGCGGTGACGCTTTGTCATTTAAAATCCAATATGGATAGATTTATAGTATTTACTATTTTGTTGATAAAATCGATTTTTTATCCTTTAAAATCCAATATGGATAGATTTATAGTTAGAATGATTGAGAATGATTTAAACGCTGTTTTACCTTTAAAATCCAATATGGATAGATTTATAGGCAATGTCTTCATTCCTTGATGGTCTTACATCTATTCATTTAAAATCCAATATGGATAGATTTATAGATTTTTAAGTCTGTGAACTACATTCACAAGAAATTTATTTAAAATCCAATATGGATAGATTTATAGCAAGCAACACAGCAATGCAGGGAAAGCCCAAATTTTATTTAAAATCCAATATGGATAGATTTATAGTTTTGGTGGAACAGAAATTCAAGCAAGAACGCTGAAATTTAAAATCCAATATGGATAGATTTATAGAGACTGCAAGCACTTTTTTATAAAACTTTTTTCAGATTTAAAATCCAATATGGATAGATTTATAGACCAGTGTCTGTCAATGTCTTATCACGAACATCTGAATTTAAAATCCAATATGGATAGATTTATAGATCGGTGAATTTGAAAGCATAGTAAATGGGCTATCATTTAAAATCCAATATGGATAGATTTATAGACCAGTGTCTGTCAATGTCTTATCACGAACATCTGAATTTAAAATCCAATATGGATAGATTTATAGTTAGACTTGAAGAAAGTATTATACGCAGTAGGCGAAATTTAAAATCCAATATGGATAGATTTATAGTCTTAAAAGAAGCGATAAGTTTGCCATATGTGCCAGATTTAAAATCCAATATGGATAGATTTATAGACTTTAGGTTTTGAATTAAAATAAACAGAATAGACATTTAAAATCCAATATGGATAGATTTATAGCGGCAGGCGTTGAAATCGTAAAAGATACACTAATATTTAAAATCCAATATGGATAGATTTATAGCGCAAAAGCAAAAAGGCGGAGCACGAGGCTGAAAAGTATTTAAAATCCAATATGGATAGATTTATAGGTTTTTATGAAATGTACGATACTCTTGATAACCAAATTTAAAATCCAATATGGATAGATTTATAGGGAAAGAAGTCCAAGACCGACAAAAACCGCAAGCAAATTTAAAATCCAATATGGATAGATTTATAGATTTTTAGTCCGACTTGACCCCCCTCCGCTAACAGGATTTAAAATCCAATATGGATAGATTTATAGTTTTTAATTATTTCAGTTTTTGTTTTCGTTTTCAGAATTTAAAATCCAATATGGATAGATTTATAGTGTACAAAGCTCTGACATTCTATGATATTTTTTAAATTTAAAATCCAATATGGATAGATTTATAGATTCTTGATGGCTTAAAATGGCTTTTTGTTCCTGAATTTAAAATCCAATATGGATAGATTTATAGTATATTCTTGGATTTACAAACGAACAAAAAACAAGCATTTAAAATCCAATATGGATAGATTTATAGAAAGTCTTATTTACAGTATAATTGTCTGAAATTTTATTTAAAATCCAATATGGATAGATTTATAGGCAGCAAACAAGAAAAGCACCGAGGAAAAAAAGAATTTAAAATCCAATATGGATAGATTTATAGTACTCTTGTTAAACCCCTTGTAGAGGCTGTTAATAGATTTAAAATCCAATATGGATAGATTTATAGTAAACTTGTCATAAGTTGCTGTATCAACCTCAGAAACATTTAAAATCCAATATGGATAGATTTATAGGCCTGACCATTAGGCTTTAAAGCCCTTGCCCAATAATATTTAAAATCCAATATGGATAGATTTATAGCATTCGTTGAAGAGCAGATAAATTCAGCATTTAAATATTTAAAATCCAATATGGATAGATTTATAGGTGGGGGGAACTACTCCCCGCACATATATTCAAATTTTAAAATCCAATATGGATAGATTTATAGTGTGTTACAACAGTAATATAACCATTATCATTCAATTTTAAAATCCAATATGGATAGATTTATAGAGCTGTTCGACTTGACTTGCTTGAATTAATTTTGGTTTTAAAATCCAATATGGATAGATTTATAGGAGCAACAAGACCCACACCGACATATGCGCTTAACACTTTTAAAATCCAATATGGATAGATTTATAGTAACACTTTAATACACTAAAATATATTATATAGGTTTTTAAAATCCAATATGGATAGATTTATAGTCCTCAAGTTTCTCGATAACTCCCTTGACATCTGAATTTTAAAATCCAATATGGATAGATTTATAGTTGCGGTAATTTGACAATACAACCGCAAGAATTCATTTTTAAAATCCAATATGGATAGATTTATAGGATACAACAGCAATTCTAAATGATTTTTCAAACAATTTTAAAATCCAATATGGATAGATTTATAGTGTCCGTACAAAATCCGATTTGTGCGTACAAATCGCTTTTAAAATCCAATATGGATAGATTTATAGTATCAAATCTCCATTTATTTGTATCAGAAACTGATTTTAAAATCCAATATGGATAGATTTATAGTAATCGTATTTTGCCAGGGGTGTTCTATCAAAATATTTTAAAATCCAATATGGATAGATTTATAGAGGTGAACACAGACGAGTAAGGCGGCAAGTGTCAGAATTTTAAAATCCAATATGGATAGATTTATAGTCTTTTTTAAATGCCATTTGATTAGTTGTTAATTTTTTTTAAAATCCAATATGGATAGATTTATAGTGCCCTTGAAATATTGCATAAAAGTGATGTTATAAATTTTAAAATCCAATATGGATAGATTTATAGGATTAGCACGCCCCACACCATTTTATCGTTCTATGCTTTTAAAATCCAATATGGATAGATTTATAGCAATAAGTACAGTTTGATAGAATAACTAAAACAGATTGTTTTAAAATCCAATATGGATAGATTTATAGACTGTTGAAATCAGAAGGCTGTAATGCACATATTTTTTTAAAATCCAATATGGATAGATTTATAGACCAAATGACTTAATAATATGGTAAGTATTTAATCAATTTTAAAATCCAATATGGATAGATTTATAGACCACAAAATTATATACCTTATATACCTAAATATATTTTAAAATCCAATATGGATAGATTTATAGGTTTATATGGAAAAAAGGTGTTGTTAATACAGCTAATTTTAAAATCCAATATGGATAGATTTATAGAAAGCGTGTCGGGTGCAAGCTCAAAACATTAAAAAAGTTTTAAAATCCAATATGGATAGATTTATAGTCAATACTTTTTTGAAATAATTTTGCACAAAAAATTTTAAAATCCAATATGGATAGATTTATAGGGGGCACTTATGTTATAATATAGTTGTAATAAAGAATTTTAAAATCCAATATGGATAGATTTATAGAGTAATTAAAATTAATTTATCAATAAAGCACAAAAGTTTTAAAATCCAATATGGATAGATTTATAGCAAAGAGTACATCGAAAAATTGAGGTGCAAAAAATATTTTAAAATCCAATATGGATAGATTTATAGTAATTAATACTACAAATATCGTTGTGTCAAACGCAATTTAAAATCCAATATGGATAGATTTATAGGAATACACTAATTATACTGTTGTTTCATATAACAGATTTAAAATCCAATATGGATAGATTTATAGGCACTTTAGGTTTTGAATTAAAATAAACAGAATAAACATTTAAAATCCAATATGGATAGATTTATAGGCCGAAACAAGTCCAAGACCGACAAAAACAGCAAGCAGATTTAAAATCCAATATGGATAGATTTATAGTCTACACAATTTGATTTTACAACAAAAGTTTCAAAATTTAAAATCCAATATGGATAGATTTATAGGATTCGAATAAATCTAGATGGAATTTAGCTAAACATATTTAAAATCCAATATGGATAGATTTATAGTAAATTTGTTTAATATAATATACCATAACTCCATTATTTAAAATCCAATATGGATAGATTTATAGAATAACGCTGTTGCTCGTCAGCCTTATGATATTGTATTTAAAATCCAATATGGATAGATTTATAGCTACTTTATCAAGTTTTGCTAAGTTATAATCAAGCCCATTTAAAATCCAATATGGATAGATTTATAGGCCGTGCACTTGATTGCATTTTTCGTCGTAATCCAAATTTAAAATCCAATATGGATAGATTTATAGCTAATGACTTAATAATATGGTAAGTATTTAATCAAAATTTAAAATCCAATATGGATAGATTTATAGACTCAACCTTTAAGTGAACCTCTTGCTTTACCTTCATTTAAAATCCAATATGGATAGATTTATAGTATTTTTTTGTCAAATTTAAGGTATTATTTTGAAAGATTTAAAATCCAATATGGATAGATTTATAGATGTATTTTTATCTGCTGTATAAAGCAAGTAACTCATTTAAAATCCAATATGGATAGATTTATAGATCAGTTTTGCACAGTGCTTACAAGTTGCAGCTTATATTTAAAATCCAATATGGATAGATTTATAGCAAAAAATGCAAGTCGATTACTTCGGCTTTATCCTATTTAAAATCCAATATGGATAGATTTATAGCCTTTTGACCCGCTCCCACAACTTCGTGTAAAGGTATTTAAAATCCAATATGGATAGATTTATAGCCGTAATATTCCGCTATTTTCGCCAACACTTCAATATATTTAAAATCCAATATGGATAGATTTATAGGCGAATGCGTCGCAAATCATATCGCATACACCTGAATATTTAAAATCCAATATGGATAGATTTATAGTAATTTGTCACGGATTTCTTTAACAATATCTTTATCATTTAAAATCCAATATGGATAGATTTATAGGTGCCGATTTCATCAATAAGCACCAAAGTATCACGATTTAAAATCCAATATGGATAGATTTATAGCAACGCCCTACCTATTACCTACCACTAACCAACATAATTTAAAATCCAATATGGATAGATTTATAGAACAAACACACAATTCAAATTTAAACAGATTTAATTATTTAAAATCCAATATGGATAGATTTATAGCGATAATCATAATTCAATCTATTGTGACAGTTTAGGAATTTAAAATCCAATATGGATAGATTTATAGTTCGTCAGATATAACGAACAGAAAAAGCATCAACCTATTTAAAATCCAATATGGATAGATTTATAGGAGTTTATCATCAATGGTGCAATAGGACTAATCAAATTTAAAATCCAATATGGATAGATTTATAGTTTTAGATTACTTATTGTATAATAATTATATTATAATTTAAAATCCAATATGGATAGATTTATAGTCGTGTTTCAAATCAAATTGAAATTTATACACGCTTATTTAAAATCCAATATGGATAGATTTATAGATTATGATGAATTTGGTAGATATGTAAGTTTTTCAAATTTAAAATCCAATATGGATAGATTTATAGAAGTTCTGTAATTTCTACTGTTGTTACTACTATTTCATTTAAAATCCAATATGGATAGATTTATAGAGACAATTGTTCAGCTTAAGCGCAGATGTCAAATCGATTTAAAATCCAATATGGATAGATTTATAGTATTTTCATTTTCAACCTTTAATTTTTTGCGATTTGATTTAAAATCCAATATGGATAGATTTATAGGTTGTAGATTTTGTAGGTGATTATCCGGGTATGCGCATTTAAAATCCAATATGGATAGATTTATAGACCATATGAACTTTTGATTGACCCCGACGAAATGAAATTTAAAATCCAATATGGATAGATTTATAGAGCCAACTTTCTCATATCTTATTCCTCCACTTCAACATTTAAAATCCAATATGGATAGATTTATAGAAACTACGAATAAACTACAGACATTTATTTATAAAGATTTAAAATCCAATATGGATAGATTTATAGTGATAATACAGAAAAACTTATTATCAAATACAGAAATTTAAAATCCAATATGGATAGATTTATAGAAGCACCCGTCCCCGTGAGCTTGTAAAGCGGATTTGAATTTAAAATCCAATATGGATAGATTTATAGCGCACAAGGTATCCCAGACCAATACATCGCCGAAATATTTAAAATCCAATATGGATAGATTTATAGACGAAAACGGGTATTTTCTTGATGTGCCTTTACAACATTTAAAATCCAATATGGATAGATTTATAGCGCCTGCAAGGTAGCCGTTATATATCACCTTAATGCTATTTAAAATCCAATATGGATAGATTTATAGGATGAGCTTTGCTCATTTACCTTAGAGCAGTCAACAATTTAAAATCCAATATGGATAGATTTATAGGATGACGGAACACCCAATTTTTGCCCTTATAGATTATTTAAAATCCAATATGGATAGATTTATAGTTTCTTTTTCTACATTGACAAAGATGTTGAAAAAGATTTAAAATCCAATATGGATAGATTTATAGTTTGCTTTTCTGCTTTTTCTTTTAAGTCTTTTGTCTTATTTAAAATCCAATATGGATAGATTTATAGGCCTAAAAGTTGTAGAATTGTATCAACTAAGCCATCATTTAAAATCCAATATGGATAGATTTATAGTCCGCTGCCTCCTGAGCTGATAAAAGAATGTAAGGGTATTTAAAATCCAATATGGATAGATTTATAGCTATTGCAGGAAACTCACTTCTTGCTTGTTTTGTATTTAAAATCCAATATGGATAGATTTATAGTCCTGGGATGAAAAAAATAGCGTTGATAATTCGTCTTATTTAAAATCCAATATGGATAGATTTATAGTTTTTTGGTGATTCTGCTATGAAAAGAACTTGTTTAATTTAAAATCCAATATGGATAGATTTATAGACTAACTCACACTCACGCATATGAGCGCCAAAGAGATTTAAAATCCAATATGGATAGATTTATAGGGTAAAAAAAGACAAAAAAACAGTGTTAAGTTTAAGATTTAAAATCCAATATGGATAGATTTATAGTTGTTGCTTTAATTGTTTTTATTATTTCTTCTTTTGTATTTAAAATCCAATATGGATAGATTTATAGAAAATTACCGCCGTTATCCTCAAACATTCTACAGCATTTAAAATCCAATATGGATAGATTTATAGCACCTCCTAAAAAAATAAGCCTCTCGCAGTAACGAGATTTAAAATCCAATATGGATAGATTTATAGTGCTTTTTATGTAGCTTGCGTTTTTTCTCACTGCTATTTAAAATCCAATATGGATAGATTTATAGACAAAAAAGCAGAACAGAAAGCAGATTGCGCACATATTTAAAATCCAATATGGATAGATTTATAGACAATCGACTTGCTCGAATTTATTCTTGCTAAAAACATTTAAAATCCAATATGGATAGATTTATAGGACCGCGGGTGCAGGGGGCTCGCCTCCTGCTGGGTAAATTTAAAATCCAATATGGATAGATTTATAGTTTAAATGTAGTTTTATATTGATTTTTATAAAAAAATTTAAAATCCAATATGGATAGATTTATAGGCATATAGATGTATTACTTGACTAAGTATCATTTTAATTTAAAATCCAATATGGATAGATTTATAGTAATGCCCGTCAATTTGACCGTAAAGACCGTATGGAAATTTAAAATCCAATATGGATAGATTTATAGCAGGCTCAAGACTGTTGCAAGTTCATTCAATTGTCAATTTAAAATCCAATATGGATAGATTTATAGTCAAATGTCCGCTTTTTACTCTTTTGCGGACTTTTACATTTAAAATCCAATATGGATAGATTTATAGCAAATGTCCGCTTTTTACTCTTTTGCGGACTTTTACATTTAAAATCCAATATGGATAGATTTATAGATTACTTGACTGTTTGAACCGATACAGAGCGTTTAAATTTAAAATCCAATATGGATAGATTTATAGATTACTTGACTGTTTGAACCGATACAGAGCGTTTAAATTTAAAATCCAATATGGATAGATTTATAGGCACTATCTACATTATATTGTTAAATCTTACTAATAATTTAAAATCCAATATGGATAGATTTATAGCTTTGCGTGCTCATAGCTTAACTATTTCTGACCGATTTAAAATCCAATATGGATAGATTTATAGTGACGTTCTCGGCTATATCGGCTTAGCTCTTCCTGATTTAAAATCCAATATGGATAGATTTATAGTGCTTATAATCGTACTCGAGCAATCCCCTTATCTGAATTTAAAATCCAATATGGATAGATTTATAGCAACGGAGGTAATCTTGAAGTCTTACGAGTTTTACTATTTAAAATCCAATATGGATAGATTTATAGAGCAAGTGTAAAGAGCGAAACCTACTCCGAAACCATAATTTAAAATCCAATATGGATAGATTTATAGTGTTGAAGAAATTATTATGTTTGTTATAGGTATAAATTTAAAATCCAATATGGATAGATTTATAGAGACACAAATTAGAGCTATTCTCCCGGTATGCATAAATTTAAAATCCAATATGGATAGATTTATAGTTTAATGCTTCTTCTTCATCAAGTAAACGCTTATATTATTTAAAATCCAATATGGATAGATTTATAGAAAATGTTGATGATGATACATTGAACGCATTTACAGATTTAAAATCCAATATGGATAGATTTATAGTGGTTTTTCTAGAATAGCCTGTAACTGTTCTTCAAATTTAAAATCCAATATGGATAGATTTATAGTAGCACAATGATTGAGATTATTGGTTCTGAAGTTAATTTAAAATCCAATATGGATAGATTTATAGTTGCAACTTAACAATACTATTCATCTGTTTGTACTATTTAAAATCCAATATGGATAGATTTATAGTACTTTGGATTTGTGACTTGTAGCTTTAACGGAAGTATTTAAAATCCAATATGGATAGATTTATAGTTTGACCGTGGTTACATCGCTCCTTATATGGTAACAGATTTAAAATCCAATATGGATAGATTTATAGGCTCTCCCATACATTCAACGCAAAAGTTTGACAAAAATTTAAAATCCAATATGGATAGATTTATAGCACGACGGATTTTCTTCGACGTCTGGGAGTTCACAAATTTAAAATCCAATATGGATAGATTTATAGACCGTTTTGCAAAATTCTTTTTATCTCGTTTTTTTATTTAAAATCCAATATGGATAGATTTATAGATCCGCTTGAACATTTAGAATTTTTAAAAATTCTAATTTAAAATCCAATATGGATAGATTTATAGAAAAATATTGCTGAATATCAATTAATGTTTGCAGTGATTTAAAATCCAATATGGATAGATTTATAGGAGGTTCTCGGTGCGGTTGACATTGAGAATTACACAATTTAAAATCCAATATGGATAGATTTATAGGGTTGATGAAGCTAGCGGAAATTATGCTCTTATTGCATTTAAAATCCAATATGGATAGATTTATAGAACAAGTTCAAAAGTCTTTTTGATTGAAATTTTTATATTTAAAATCCAATATGGATAGATTTATAGCCTGTCATATTTATATCAACAGCGCAATTTCCTGTTTATTTAAAATCCAATATGGATAGATTTATAGTAATCCCATATTGCGGTAAAATTGTACTAAATCCAGATTTAAAATCCAATATGGATAGATTTATAGTTTTTCATAGGGAATTTATGTCTAATCATTACGGAATTTAAAATCCAATATGGATAGATTTATAGCCGTGGGATAAAAGGATAAGTAATCATCGGCATTTTTCTGTGCTGTTTTGTCGATATACCAAATATTTATCAAATACTACTGCCATTTCAATATATCAAAAGCAACTATACCGATGATTACTTGATTTTTAGGTTCTGTCAACCTGCCGGGGTTTTTGTGCTATGTCAGGTCGACAATAAAAGCGTTACAAAAAATTTGATGTTTTATCATCCGTTTTTCCAAGAAAATCTTTATTCATCCACCGTTCTTCACGGGTATGAAACATTATTACCGAATCCTTGTCTTTTCTGATATAAACATCAAGTTCTTTTTGCAAAGCAAGTGAGTTTGCTTTACTTAAGTTTCCTTCAAAAACAGAGTTTTGAATATGTACAAGATATTTTTTGCAAATCTTAAATACCTTTGGAAGTATTTTTCTGCCCTTTTCATCACATATTATATCATATACAAGAATTACATACAATATTTACCACCACATTTCAAAGCCTTTATATTCTTTTTCTCCTATAATGTGCTTTATCAGTTTATAAAGTTCAAGTCTGATTAAGAATTGATAAGAAACATTTTTATTAAGTTCTTTGTGAAAAATAGTTGTCTTTAATTTTTCGTCAAATTCAGATGTAATTATTCGTGACGCTCTTTCGGTAAGCTGCAAACCGTTAAGTCCTTCTACAAAACTGCTTTCTGTTATTTGTTTTCGATTAAGCAAAGAAAAGATCAGACGATCCGCAATCAGCGGTTTGAAAATTTCCGAAACATCAAGTGCAAGAGAATATCGCCTTGTACCCGGCTGATGAAGATAGCTTATTGTAGGATTAAGTTGGGTTTTATAAATTTCCGCCAAAGTTTTTGTATATACAAGAGAATTGACATATGAAATAAGGCTGTTAATCATATTGTCGGCAGGATGATAAACTCTTTTATCAAATTCAATATTCTGATCAATAATTACATTCCACGCTTTGTAATATTCCTGACGAATATTACCTTCAATTCCCATCAACTCTTCTATGGTTTCTACATCTGCAAGTTTCCTCCTCAAATTTTCAATAGCAGCCATTTGCTCTGACACATTCTTGCCTCTGCCGTTGTAGTATCTTAAGTTTCTGTAAATATTATAAGACGCAGCAACTATAAATTCTCTTGCTATTGATAATCTATTTGAATAGTCTCCGTAAGCAAGCACTTGCTTAACCAAAAGCTGACCTGCAAGTTTTGTTTCCTTTGGGCAAAAACTTCCTATGTAAAATTGATAGTAATTGAAGAAATGTACAAGTATTCCGTATTTTGAAAATAAGTTCAGCAATTTAGATGTAACCGTTATTTCATTCATAATATAAATTTCTTTAATATTTTCTATCGGAAGATCTTTTACATTTCCGTCAATTGCAGTAAATCTTAATGTGTTGTCTTTTTGAGTTAAATTGCCTGACGAATATATGTAATAACTTTCCTGCATTTTATCACCTCAAATACAGCACAAATCATAGTAAGCACATGATTTGCAAATTCTTTTACTTTTAAATTTTGGCGGCAAAGCAGCCGATATAATTTTTACTATATCAGCTGCCGCACTTTCAAGCTCTCTTTCATCTTCTTCGCTAAGTTCAACATTAAGACTTTGCTTTAGCAAAGGATAATCAATTCTGCCTTTTATTCCCTCTACCCCACGCTTTTTCAGATAATAAAGATAGTATTTAAGTTGAGCAATACCCGCCTCCTCTATCTTTCTGCTTTTCTTTACCTCATGTAAAAGTTTATGCTCGGTAATAAAATCAATATTGATTGTGTTGTCGATCATAATATGTTTTTTCTTTTGCTTATAAGTGGTTTCATCTATAAGTTTTCCGATTTTGACATTTTCGTTTTCACTTTCCATTGCCAAACCGTTTGAAAAATACCACAGCTTTCTTTTACAAACATAGTAATAATAAATATGCATACCCGAAATATTATTTTCGTCCATAATCATACCTCATATAAAATTATCAGGTTCTCCGTTATCATCAGATTTATCTTGCTTTTTGGTTTTCTTTTCCTTATCAAATCTGATGCCGCATTCGGAATCATAACTGCTGTTAATAACAGGTAATTCAGTATATGGCATTTTTAATTTTTTTATTTCGTAATCGTCAATTCTGAATTTAGGTACGGAAACCGTGAAGCCAAGTATTTCTTCGTTTGCCTTAAGTTTATCATCTCTTGAATAAGTATCTGATTTTAAAACTTCCAAAGCTTTTTCTATGGCACTTTCATTTTGATTATAAACATCAATCGGCACAGCGTCACTTCTGTCAATACTTCTTATTCCATCTTTTTTAAGAGAGAGATAATCGACATTTTCTTTATAATATTTATAAATTTTACGATATTCTTGATAATATTTTGATTTTTCGATTTTTTCAACCGAAAGGTACTCATCTATAAGTTCTTTTTTAAGAACTTCAGAGATAATTCCGTCAACGCTTAAAATTGCCTGTTTTGACAACGAATGAATAGCATCGTCAACAAAACGATGTGCATTACCTTGAATTTCAGTAAATACAAAACAATTGTAAGATGAAAAGTCTTTATTACCCTTTCTGTTTACTCTGCCAAAGCGTTGGAACAGGGAAAATAAATCCGATAACTCGGTAATAAGAATATCAAAATCAATGTCAAGACTTGCTTCGACTACTGATGTTGAAATCCATATTTCAGGTATATTCATACTTTCGTTAGTTTTTTCAGAGGCTGCTAAAATCGCATTTTCTTTAGTTTTTCTGTCATTTTTTGTAAAATTGGAATGAAACAGATTTACACTTGCGTTAATATCCGAATTTTTTATTTCGGTGTACATCTTATTTGCAATATCAATTGAATTGCAAACGACAAGATATTTTTTTATTTTATCGCATATTGTATCATCAAATATTTTTATAATATCGTCAGACTGCAAGTTTTTTTCATATACTTTTACATTATGCCTTAGCTTTCCTTTATCAGAAAAATCGGATGTTTTTACATCTGTACCGAGTATTTTTTCAATCTCGTTTCTTACAAACGGAGGCAAAGTTGCGGTAATTACAGCCACTTTACCACCCAAAGTATTAATCATCTCAATTGCATAAATAATTGCAGCCAAAACATCAGGTGAATACATCTGTATCTCATCAATAATAAACTTTGAATATGACGCTACCGCAAGTTTGTATTCATAACCTGCATATTTCAATGCAAAGTCAAATATCTGATCAGGCGTACAAATTGTAATCGGAAGTGCAAGCTGTTTACTGCATTGTGCATACGCAAAATCATAATTTTTTCCGCTAATTATTGAATCTTCCAAATAATAGGATTTCATATCGGAGTGAACAAGTGCCACTCTTTCCTTGTAATCTTCTTGAGAATTATCTCCGCAAAGTTTTTTAATTCTTTCGTACATCGCATTGATAGCTGTTTTTAACGGCAAAACGAAAAAACATTTATTGTCCCCGCACCAAAGCAATCCCGCCTCGGTTTTGCCCATACCTGTAGGTGCGGTTACAATTAAATTGCTGTCGGTATTTTTAATGCAAAATTCTTGCAATTCATTGTAATGTATATTTCGGGTATTTTTCCAATTGTTTAAAGAATCAGTCAAAAAATCGTTGACCTTTTCGCAGTTAAGACCTGCACTTGCACTGTAATCACATTTATGTAAAAGACCTTTTAATAAAACAGCGTATTGTTTTTCTTCATCAGAAAGTTCGGTTTCAAATAAAGCTTTGATTTTCTTAATATTTCTCTTCATTTTATTGTAAGAGTTTGTATCAAAGCCAAATTCAGCAAGGAATTTTTCTATAAGCTCACGGTTTTCTGTAAACACTGTAACAGGAGATTCTTTGTTATAGTGATGATAAAGCACAGCAAAATATACACTTATAGGTTTTATACATTCTGATTTATCAATAAAAAAAGTCGAAAGTATACTGTGTGGAATTTCTTGTTCAGGTTGAAAATTTCCGCCTTTAGTAATTCTTTTTTGAAATTGAGAATTTGCCTTACCGTTATCATGTTTTAAACATGAAACAAGTAAATCAGAGTATAAATCATCAGATTTTATATAGCCGAGCTTATAGAGCAGTTTTGCCTGCTCTATAAGCTCATTTGAATGTTGTCCGATTGTTTTGTCGGGTTTTGCAAGTTTATCTTCTATATTCATTACAAATACCTCAAGCTAAAAACACTGAATATATACCGTTCTCGGTTTTGTCAAGCATTATGCCTTTACAACCGTTTTCAATATAGTTAAGTTGACAGAAAATAATAGGTACACGATTAAACACTCGTTTTCTCATACCGCCCTTTAACTGCACTGTTTTGTAATCCTTAGGCATTAAATATTTTGTACCGCCTGTGTATCCGCCTTCCGTTTTAGAGATTATATCCATATCGTCTTTATTAATTTCGAGATACTCTACAGGCATATAAACATCAAAATCAGCTTCTCCGTAATCGACATCTTCGTCAACATCAAAAAGCTCTGTTTCCGCACACTCAAGCACTTCTACAAAATCCTCTCCTCTGCCGATTGCAGTAAGATTTCCGATATTATCCATAATATCATTCATAGTATTTTCATCTGCAACTATATGAATGATAAGTTCAATATCGCAGAGAAGTTCATAATACTTAGGGCCTTTTGCAAGCGTTCTGAAATGGGAATACGGAATAGTATACTTTACCTTTTCGTACTCATCATACACAGCCTTTATATGCTTAATACGCTTATCAAATTCTTTTACTTCTTCGGCAGAAATATTTTCATCGGCTTTCATTTCTTTGAGCCGAGTTTTCATTTTATTAATGATTTTTTTATGCTTGTCGATTCTGCGTTTTGTACGCTTTAAAAAGCGGTATTCTTCAAGCAATTTTTCATTAATTACATTAATTGTAATACCTTTTTCAAAGCTGTTTCCTTGAGCCTTTTGTGCAGTAGCCACAACCTGATATGCACTTGAAAGCATATCGGGATTTTTCATTTTTACAAGCAAATTTCTGTCATCATTAAGACTGTTAAGAAAACAATCGTCCTTATACATTTTTGTTTTTAGAGAACCGTACTTTCCCTGTACGCTTACTTGCATAGGATGATAAGATGTATAACCGCAAGCCTTATGAAGTGCTCCGATAACAGTTGAATACGGCGGTAAAGGAAATGTCATACGGTTTTGTACAGTTTCTTCTTTTTTGTAATTTGCACTGTTTTGTTTTATATGAAGTCTAATTGCTTTCATATTAATTCCGCCTTACTCCGAAAAATACTCTTTAACCTGACCTCTGAGATTTTCAAAAAATTCTGTCATACTTACAGGATTAAGTTCTCTTACAATTTCGTCCTCGTTTGAAAGCTCGCCGTTACGCATAAGTGCACAACTGTAACCTTGAGCAAGTTTTTCCTTAATCGGCTCTATAATAAGTCTTTTGCCTGAAACAGAAACCGCATTTTCAAAAATATGTGTTTTTCTCGGTGAAAGACCGCCTACCACAAAAATCGGCTCTGCGTTATCAAGATTTCCTTTAACAACAAGTGAAAGATTTTCTACTGCGTCAATAAGAGCAATTACTCTTTCACACTTTTCTGCGTTATCTGCCTCCGCACCAAAGTTTTCGTCCTTACCGATTTTTTCGAGGTCAATTGTAAGACTGTAAATTTTAGATGACTTGTCATATTCATACTGATAAGGCATAAGACCGCAATCCTTTGCATTGTTTTGAACATTTAAACCGTGTGCCATAGCATAATTGGTTGCAAGGTAAAGGTTATTGTGAAAACGGGCATCATTAATAAACGGCTCTGTAGCAACAGCGTCTGTAAGATAGAAAGAACTGTTACGGATGTATGTAACATCTTTTGTTGACATATATCCACCCTCAAGCGCACGGCATGTTGCGGCATTTACATCTTCATTAACAAGTTTCTGCATTGCTCCGTCGATTGATGTCTGTAAATCATCATAAAAACCCGACTGAACACAGATAGCGTTTTTAAGGCTCTCACGACTTCTTGTAGCGTACTCTTTTCCGCCTCTGAATACCTTTTGTACACTTGAAATATTACCGAGGCTTTCGCCGTAGTTGCTTGTCATATTTGCGATTACAGTTAATGTTAATGCTTTATTTTTCATAATAAAATCTCCTTTATATTAGTTATTTTTTGGGCTTACTTCAATTAATGCGCTTGCAAAAGCAAATGCAAGATCTTTATTTTCTTCCGCATTTTCAAGAAATGTATAGAAAAATGAAAATTCCATTCCGACATAAGCAGACAAACTAAGTATAATCTCTTTTGCTCTGTCGTAATCATGTGCGCAAAGAGCACTGATTATTTTTTGCTTATATGAATTAATTTTATTACTGCTTTTCATTTCAATTAGTTTTTGGGAAGTTAAAAATCCACAACTTTTTGCTGACTTAATTTCATTCATAATTTCATTTCCTTTCCAAGATACATTTATGTCTATTAGCATATCAGTTCTGCTTTTTATATAGCCTTTAACGGCATTATCATCAAAATAAAACTTAAGCATCATTAAAATTACATCGTCAAGCAACACATTGTTAAGACAACGCATATAAACTTCTTTCTCAAGATTAAACCAATAATCATCATTGATTTTTTTGACAAAGTTTAATGATTTTCCCGATAATTCTCTTAACTTTTTTAATCTTTCAAGTCGTACAAAGAATGTTTCGTAATAAGCCTTATCCTGTGATTTTGATATAATTTCAACATCATAGCTTATATAATCCTTTGAGTTTTGCAAAACAAGCATTAGTTTGTTTTTGTCGTCTTTATTTTCTGTACTGCTAAGTTGATTTGAAAAAGCATAGTTTGTTTGAGTTAAAGACTTAACAGAAAAATTGTTATTCACAAAATAAGTTTCTCTCATATCAGAATTTGAAAAAGCAAACGGTATAAAATCAAATTCTAAAATATCATTGCTCTCAAAACTTTCCTTTGAAAAACAAAAGCCGAGATTACTTGTTTTTCTGTCTTTGTCAACATTGTAGCCTCTAAGTCTGCAAGTGCTGTTATCTTCGGTAAAAATAAGTCGTTCATTGCAGTAATTCTTATAAAGGTTATTGCCGTTTTTAAAGATATTCTTTATAATTTCCGCCCTGTTTTCTTCAATGGTTGAAATAAAAATATCTTTATTTGTTCCATCAAATTTTATTTTGTCAAATAGCCCTTTAAGAACTGTTTTACTCTTAACAAGGTCGTTTACCAATTTAATTTGTTCTTCACTGAATTCTTGACTTTCGAGAATGTTTAAAATATTTATGTGAGTCATATATTTTTCAAAATAGTTCTCTGCAAACTCAAGATATTTTTCTTCTGTTATATCTTCACTTTTGTAAATAATACCGTCAAAGCCGTAGATATAATTATCGGGCTTTTCTTCAACATCATAGAGGACTTTGTAAACAATTCCAAAGTAATCAAAATATTTACATAAACCGACAACGGCTGCTGCAAACCTCCAATCGGTAGGCTGCAGCAAAGTGTCATAATCAAAGTAATCAATCTTTGTTTTCATTAATTCGGTTCACCTCCCTCCGATAAAAGCTCGGCAAAGCCAAATCCTGCGGATTTTCGTGAACCTATACCGCCTTTCAGCAGATAATTAATAACCGATTTATCGGCATTAATACTAAAACTGCCTAAACTGCATTCAATGTAGTTTTTGTAGTGATAAACCACTGTTTTTTTTGCGTTTAACGGTTTAATTTCAAAGTTTGAAATTAACTTCTCGTCAAAACCGCTTTCAACAAGCTGCTCTTTAATTACCTGTTTTGCAATCTCCGTAAAATCCGGATTAGCAACCGAAATATACTTATCCGAATTATTCTCGGCTTTATGTAATCTGATACACAAAGGGCTAAGCATTTTCACAACAGCGGATGATGAAGTAACATTTTTTTCCGGCATAAGATTAACACTGACAAGTTTCATTTCGTTGCCGAGCGGAGCGGGAATCGGCTTGTCCTTTTGCTTTATAAAAGCAGACATAAAAATACATCCCGTATTATAGTCAGCTGTTGAAAAAGTAATGTTTAGTTGATTTTTCCCGAGTTGAATTTCCGTTTTAGAAAACTTCGGCATAGGCAGATTCACCGCAAAAGTAAAATTTCTGCGTTCCGGTGTAAAATAATATTTTTCATAATATTTTCCCTCGGCAATATCTGACAGTGACCGTTTAAAAAACGAAAGCATAATTCGTCGATAATCAATCGGCAGCTTATTGTTTTGCAAATAAAATCGCAATAAGATTTTCATATTTACCTCCATTTATTATTTTAATAGTATTAGATTTTGTTATTAGAGTTATGATATTTCACAACTCTAATTACAGTATAGCGCTCACAATTTTGTTTGTCAATACCTAATATATATTTTCTAAGAAAAATTTTTATAAATAAGCTTATAAATACATTTATTTTTATAAATTTAGTACATTTGATATTTACAATTAATTATGATATAATTTAATAAATCTTTCCAAAATGGATTTTAAATAATATTTATTTACACCACCTTTTTAATCTATCCAAATTGGATTTTGTCTTTACCATACTCTTTTGTCAAGGTGAACCCGTGGTATTTCTCGTTTTTTCCTCAA
>OGYP01000149.1_pt1 | contig 31931 bp, 31 predicted proteins | sample 1576571 | NCBI WGS metagenome assembly OGYP01 (sample SAMEA3541559, study PRJEB24748) | human gut metagenome | biome: human gut; feature: human-associated habitat; material: faeces | place: China | collected 2012
GAAGGATTAGGAAACAAATTCTTATCACATATTCGTGAAACAGATGCAATAGTAGAAGTTGTAAGATGTTTTGAAGACTCTAATGTAGTTCACGTTGATGGAAGTGTAAATCCATTAAGAGATATAGACACAATAAACTTAGAGTTAATATTTGCAGACATAGAAACAGTAAATAAAAGATTAGACAAAGCAAGAAAAAATTTAAAAGCAGATAAAAAATATCAAATAGAAATTGATTTATTGGAAAAAATATTAAAAACACTAGAAGAAGGAAAATCAGCAAGAACTCTAGAATTTAACGAAGATGAACAAGCTCTAGTAAAAGATATGTTTTTACTAACAACAAAACCAATTCTATATGTAGCAAATGTATCTGAAGAACAATTAGAAGATGCAGAAAATGATGAATTAGTAAAACAAGTAAAAGAATATGCAGAAAAAGAAAAAGCAGAAGTAATTCCACTATGTGTAAAAATAGAAGAAGAACTTTCAGGTTTAGAAGATGAAGACAAAAAAGAAATGCTAGAAGCACTTGGATTAGAAGAATCTGGATTAGACAAAGTAATCAAAAAAAGTTATGATTTACTAGGATTAATGTCATTCTTAACAGCAGGAGAACCAGAAGTAAGAGCATGGACAATAAAAAAAGGAACAAAAGCACCACAAGCAGCAGGAAAAATTCACTCAGACATAGAAAGAGGATTCATAAAAGCAGAAGTTGTATCATATGATGATTTAATGAGAGAAGGTTCAATGGTTGCAGCAAAAGAAAAAGGACTAGTACGTTCAGAAGGAAAAGAATATATAATGCAAGATGGAGATATCGTACTATTTAAATTCAATGTCTAAAAATGTAATAATTTTGTAATATATGTAATAAAAATGTAAAATAAAATATAATAAAAAATATTGACTTATTAAAATAATAAGTATAAAATATAAAAAGAGAAGAACGAATTGCATAATTTGTGATTATGCAGTATAATAAAAAAAGGTTGTAGAATAATAATAACAAAGGAGAGAGAAAAGTATGAAAAATTCAAAATTAGTAAAAGTAGTTATGGGTGCTATAATAAGCCTTATAGTTGTTACAATGGCAAATCAAGTTTTTGCTGATAATGTTACAGATTTAACAAACGCTCTTGGAAATAGCAGTTCAAGTTCAAATAGTTCATCAACAAATAATTCAACAAACAACATAACAAGTAATACAGCATTAAATAATACAACAAGAAATAACACAGTAAACAATACAATAAAAAATAATTCTGTATTAACAACAAATAATACAAGTAGCTATAACAACACATCTTTACCAAAAACAGGTATAGAAGACCATATACCAGCTACAATATTATTAGTAGTATTTGGTGTATCTGCAGTATATGCTTACAAAAAAATACAAGATTATAGAAATATCTAATTTAAAATAATAAATAAGTAAAAAATTGAGTAGAGCTTTAAAAGTTTTACTCAATTTTTTTGTTACTAGATAGTTTTTACTCCCATCTCTAAACACTATCTAGTAATAAAAATGAACAAAAATTTCATAAAAACTCTTTAAAAATCCTAAGAAATGTTATACAATATATAAAAATTATTAAAGGGAGAGGAATATGATAAAAAAATGGCAAATATATGAGTCTAATAATGAAAAAATAGAAGAAATATCCAAAAAATATAATCTAAATAAATTATTAGCAACAATCTTAGTAAATAGAAATATAGAAGAAAACCAAATAGAAACATATTTAAATCCAAACAGAAAAAACTTTCACGATCCTTTTCTAATGCCAGATATGGAAATTGCAGTAAATAGAATTTTAAAAGCAATGGGAAATAAAGAGAAAATCATAATATATGGAGACTACGATGTCGATGGAATAACAAGTATAACAGTATTAAAAAGCTTTTTAAAAGATAGAGGAATAGATGTTGACCAATATATCCCAAATAGATTAGAAGAAGGCTATGGTTTAAACAATCCAGCTGTTAAAAAAATTGCAGAACAAGGCTATGACTTAATGATAACAGTAGACTGTGGAATTTCTGGAATAGAAGAGATAAAATATGCAAATAGTTTAGGAATAGAAACAATAGTAACAGACCATCATGAAGTAGGAGAAGAACTTCCAGATGCTATTGCTGTTGTTGATGCAAAAAGAAAAGATAATATATACCCTTGCAGAGATTTAGCAGGAGTAGGAGTAGTATTCAAATTAATACAAGCATTACGGAATAAAATTAGGACTAGAAGAAAAAGAATATCTAAAATATTTAGACATAGTATGTGTAGGAACAATATCAGATATCGTTCCATTAGTAGATGAAAATAGAATAATTACAAAATTAGGATTAATGTTAGTAAAACAAACACAAAATATGGGATTAAAATCATTATTACTTTCATCAGGCTATAAAAATATAGACTCAAACACAATATCATTTGGAGTTGCCCCAAGAATAAATGCTTGCGGAAGAATGGGACATGCAGACGAAGCATTAAAATTATTTTTAGCAAAAGATATTTATGAAGTAAATAGATTAACACAATTATTAAATGACTATAATAAAATAAGACAAGAAAAAGAAAAATCAATTTATGAGGAAGCAATAAAACAAATAGAAGAAAAACAACTATTTAATAAAAATGCAATAATAGTAGGTGGTGAAAATTGGCACCACGGAGTAATAGGAATAGTATCATCAAAAATAACAGATTTATACTTTAAACCAAGTATTTTACTATGTTATGAAGATGATTTTGCGAAAGGTTCAGGAAGAAGCATACCAGGATTTGACTTACATGATGCATTAATGAAATGCCAAGATAGCATAGAAAGATTTGGCGGTCATGCAATGGCAATAGGAATAACAATAAAAAAAGAAAACTTTGAAAAATTTTCAGAAGAAGTAGAAAAAATTGCAGAAGATGCAAAAATAAATGAAATAATTCCTATAATAAATATAGATGCAAAAATCGATTTAAACGAAATCAGCAAAGAAATGGTACAAAGCCTAAAACAATTAGAACCATTTGGGGAAGGCAATAAAACACCAATATTTGCCTTCAAAAACCTAAAAATAGACTCAATTAGGTCATTGACAGAAGGAAAACATATAAAAATGACTTTAAAAGACGGAAATACAATAATAGATGCAATAGGCTTCAACTTAGGATGTTTAGCAGATGAATATAGAATAGGAGATAAAATAGACGTAGTAGGAAGTCTAGAAATAAATAGTTTTAATGGAATTGACAGTTTACAAATAAACTTGAAAGATGTAATGAAATCAATATAAAAGTTGTCAAAAATCCCCGTCCCCGTTGACAGTCAATGTCAAATGGGACGCCCTTTTTTGACAACAAAGAGAAAGTAAGAGGTGAATCAAATGCAAGAGAATGATAAAGAAATAACGATTCAAGATGTAATTACAAAGAAAAAAGAAATAAGCAAAAGAGTAGACACAAAAGCAATAATGAAAGCATATAACTATGCTGTTCAACATCATGGAGATCAAAAAAGACGTTCAGGAGAACCATATATAATACATCCAATAAATGTAGCATATATATTGGCTGGAGTAGGATTAGATGAAGCAACAATTTGTGCAGCACTTTTACATGATGTTGTAGAAGATACAGATGTAACAGATGCAGATTTAAGAAGAGACTTTGGAGAAGAAGTTGCAGATATGGTAGCAGGAGTTACAAAACTTGGAAGTATGCAATTTACATCAGTAGAAGAACAACAAGCAGAAGATTATAGAAAAATGTTCTTAGCGATGGGAAAAGACATAAGAGTAATAATAATAAAACTTGCAGATAGATTGCATAATATGAGAACATTGAAATATCTGAAAAGGGATAGACAAATTGCAAATGCAAAAGAAACAATGGAAATATATGCACCACTTGCAAATCGTTTAGGTCTATATTCAATGAAATGGGAATTAGAAGATTTGTCATTCAAATATTTATACCCAGAAGAATATCATGAATTAGTTGAAGGAATAGACAAAAAAAGAGAAGAAAGATTAAAATTTATAGAAAAAATAATGGGCGACATTCGTGTTCAACTAAAAAAGCAACACATAGATGCAGAAGTAACAGGAAGAGCAAAACATTTATATAGTATATACAGAAAAATGAAAAGAGACAATAAAACTTTAGACCAAATATATGACTTATTTGCTTTACGTATATTAGTAAATTCAATAAAAGATTGTTATGCAGCATTAGGTGTAGTACATGAAATGTATAGTCCAATGCCTGGAAGATTTAAAGATTATATAGCAGTTCCAAAACCAAATATGTACCAATCAATACACACAACACTATTAGGAGACAAAGGAACACCTTTTGAAGTACAAATTCGTACTTGGGATATGCATAGAATTGCAGAATACGGAATTGCAGCACATTGGGCGTATAAAGAAGCAAGTTATTTTGGAAAAAAACAATCAGTAAAAGTAGAAGAAGATAAATTAGCATGGCTTAGAGAAACACTAGAATGGCAAAAAGATATGCAAGATCCACAAGAATTCTTAGATACATTAAAAACAGAATTATTTGAAGATGAAGTATATGTATTTACTCCAAAAGGAGCTATAAAAGTATTACCAAGAGGAGCAACACCAATAGACTTTGCATATGCAATACATGCAGAAATAGGACATCATATGACAGGATGTAAAATAAATAGTAGAATGATGCCAATAATAACACCATTAAAAAATGGAGACATTGTTGAAATTTTAACATCAGACAATTCAAAAGGACCAAGTAGAGATTGGTTAAAATTTGTAAAAAGCACAAGTGCAAAAAACAAAATTCAAAGTTGGTTCAAAAAAGCTCAAAAAGCAGAAAACATTGAAAAAGGAAAAGAATTAATAGAAAAAGAATTAAAAAGAATAGGAATGACACACACAAGCTTATTCAAACAAGAATATATAGAACCAATGCTAGAAAGATATAAATACAAAAATCTTGATGAAATGTATGCTGCAGTTGGGTTTGGAGCAAACTCATCAGTAAAAATTATAGCAAGAATGTTACAAGAATATAGAAAAGAACATCAAGAAGAAGATATTGAAGAAAAGATGGAGCAATTAAATAAAGAAAAAGAAAAAAAACAAAAACCATCAAGTTCAGGAGTAGTAGTAAAAGGAATAGACAACTGCCTTGTAAAACTATCAAAATGCTGTAATCCACTTCCAGGAGACGAAATAGTAGGATATATAACAAAAGGAAGAGGAGTTTCAGTTCATAGAAAAGATTGTGTAAATGTAAAAGACTTGCTATCAGAAGAAAACAGAATGATTGATGTTAAATGGTATGAAGAAGCTAAAGAAAATTACAATGTTAATATTGAAGTGCTAGCAAATGACAGAGGCGGACTACTAATAGATGTCTTAAATGCAATAAAAGAAACAAAAGCCAAATTAATGGGAGTTAGCACAAAAACAACAAAAGATAGAATTGCTATAATGGACATTAACATTGAAGTAGAGAACATTGAAGAACTAAACAAAGTAATTAGAACAATTAGAAAAGTAGACAGCGTTTATGAAGTAAGAAGATAGGGAAAAGGGGACGCCCTTTTCTTCCCTAGGAAAAAATTCCCTATAGAATTAGGAGGAACAGACGATGATTTTAAAAGAACTAAAGATATATACATTTATTGGTGAGGCAACAAATTGCTATGTCATCTTTGATGAAGAAAGTAAAGAAATAATGTGCATAGACCCAGCCGGAGATGTTGACAAAATAGAAAATTTAATAAAAAATGTATTTAAAGGAAAATTAAAATATATATACCTAACCCATTGCCACGGAGACCATATATTAGGTGTAACAGAATTACAAAAAAGATGTGGAGGAAAAATCTTAATCCATAGAATAGATGCAATAGGATTAAATGATGCAAAAATAAATCTGTCAGAAATAATAGGATTACCAGAAATAGAACTAGAAGCAGATTCTAGAATAGATGATAATGATTTAATCCACCTAGGAAACTTAGAGTTTAGAGTTATTCATACACCAGGCCATACTGCAGGAAGCACATCATTATATTGTGAAAAAGAAAAATGTTTATTTTCAGGAGATACAATATTTTGCGGAACTTGGGGAAGAACAGACTTGCCAACTTCAAACAGAGAAGATATAATGAATTCAATAACTAAAAAGATATTGATTTTACCAGATGATACATTAATATACCCAGGTCATGGAAAAGCAACAATGCTAAAAGATGAAAAACCGATATATCTTGAGTTAAAACCCAAAATGTGGTAAAACTTATATAAAAAATTTGAAAAAATGAAATAAAAATGATATAATAATTTATGTGGTAACAGATTGTATTGATATTGCAAAGATTTAAAGGAGGACACTTTATGTTGAACATTAATTTTAGCAAAAAAGAATTGACACATTTGAAAGCAAAAGGTTATTATGTAGAACAGGAAAAAGACATAATAACAGTGCGGAATATTAAAGGAAAAGCTGTTGGAGAAATGATCTACAGAGAAGACAGCAATTTAATAATTTTAATGACGAGAACACAAGTGTATTGGTGTGAAAGTATTGATGGAATACATGAATATTTTGGACATGTATATGTCAATGTTAGACCACTAGGAGGAGGAATTGGACAGATTAGACTAATAAAAAATTAAAATTTGCAATAATATAGGGAATAGAGGTCTATTCCCTATTGTATTAAATAAAAGATATGGAGATGAAGAATATGAATAAAACAGAACCAAGAACTTTAGCAGGATTTATGGAATTAATGCCAAATGAACAAATACTATTTGAACAAATAAAACAAAAAATAGAAAAAACATACCAAAAATTTGGATTTTTACCATTAGACACACCAATACTAGAATTATCAGAAGTATTACTTGCAAAAGCAGGAGGAGAAACAGAAAAACAAATATATAGATTTGAAAAAGGCGATACAGATATATCAATGAGATTTGATTTAACAGTTCCACTTGCAAAATATGTAGCAAAAAACTATGGTAATTTAAGCTTTCCGTTTAGAAGATATCAAATTGGAAAAGTTTATCGTGGAGAAAGAACACAAAAAGGAAGATTTCGTGAATTTTATCAATGTGATATAGATATAATTGGAGATGGAGAACTAAGTGTTATAAATGATGCAGAACTTCCAAGTGTTATATACAACATATTTAAAGAATTAGGATTTGATGACTTTACAATTCGCATAAATAACAGAAAAATACTAAATGGCTTATTTGAAAGTTTAAATCAAAAAGAAAATGCAACTGAAATTTTAAGAATAATAGACAAAATAGAAAAAATAGGAAAAGAAGCGGTTATAGAAGAACTAGAAAAAATAGAAATTCCAAGTGATGCTATAAATAAAATAATGGATTTCATAGAAATAGAAGGAACAACAGATGAAAAGCTTCAAAAACTAAATGAATTAAATATAAAAAATGAAGAATTTGAAAAAGGACTAGATGAACTAACACAAGTTGTAAAATATGTTAGAATATTTGGAATTCCTGAAGCAAACTTCAAAGTAGATTTAACAATAGCAAGAGGATTAGATTATTATACAGGAACAGTATATGAAACATTCTTAAATCAATATAGAGAACTTGGAAGTGTATGTTCAGGAGGAAGATACGAAAATCTAGCAGAATACTATACAGATAAACAATTGCCAGGAGTTGGAATTTCAATAGGACTAACAAGACTATTCTATAAATTAAATGAATTACAATTAATAAAAGCAGAGAAAAAATCAATAGCAGAAGTATTAGTAGTACCAATGGTTCAAGACTTAACTGTTCCTATACAAATAGCTACAGATTTAAGAAAAAAAGGAATTAGCACAGAAGTATACTTGAATGACAAAAAACTAAAAGCAAAAATGAAATATGCAGACAAATTAGAAATACCATATGTAATAGTAGTTGGAGAAGATGAAATAAATTCTGGAATAGTAAAAATAAAAAACATGAAAACAGGAGAAGAAAAAGAAACATCAATTCAAAATATAGAACTATAAAAATAAAAAAGGCAGGAAATCAAATCCTGCCTTTATTATGTATAAAAGCAAAATTTAACTTTCTACCCTCAATCATAAAGAAATCTAAATCTGTCAGTCTATCAAAAAATGATAACTATTAGAAAATAAAACTATTTCATGTTATTTTCAACTTGTTGAATCATTTTTTTAACCATTTGACCACCTATTCTACCAGCATCTCTAGCAGAAATATCTCCATTGTAACCGTCTTTTAAATTAACACCAACTTCACTAGCAACTTCGTATTTGAATTTATCTAAAGCTGTCATAGCTTCTGGAACTAATTTTTTGTTTGAATTGTTTGCCATTTGAATTCACCTCCTGCAAATCTACATTTTCTAGAAAAAAACATTTGCTTTTTCTAATACTATCATTTGCAGAAAAGAAAAAAATAAACTGGAAATTTTTACAAAAATAAAAATAAACATTGAACCCAAATAAAAAATATGATATAACATTCACCGATGAAACAAAAAAAACAAACCAAGGAGGAAAAAATGTATAAATTAGTAGCAATAGATTTAGATGGAACAATGTTAAATAGCTATGGAATGGTTACAGAAAACACAAAACAAGTAATAAAAAACACAATAAATAAAGGAACAGAAGTAATAATCGCATCTGGAAGACCAATCGACTCTATAAAAACAATTGCAAAAGAAATTGGATCAGAAAATTATTTTATAGCAGGAAATGGTGCCTTAATTTATGATATAAAAAAAGACGAAATAATATACGAAAAATTTATGAATAAACAAAAAGTTTTAGAAATAATAAAAATATGTGAAGAAAACAGTATAGCATATAACATATATACAGAAAAAACAATAATAGCAAAAGGCTTAAAATACAATGTTCTATATTATTATAAGGAAAACTTAAAAAAAGAAGAGAACAAAAAAACAAATATAACAATTGTAGAAGATGTTTATGAATATATTAAAAATTTAGAAAACGAAAAATTTTTAAAAATCACAGTTTGTGATGAGACAAAATCTGTATTTAATTCAATAATAAGAAAACTAAGAACAGTAGAAGATATAGATGTTTTAGATGTTTTACATATGTCTAGAAAAATGATAAAACAAGGGACAGAAGATGTGCCAATAGAATATTACTACACAGAAATTTCACTAAAAGATGTAGATAAATGGAATGCAATAGAATATCTTGCAAATAAAATGAATATAAGTAAAGATGAGATAATAGCAATAGGAGATAATATTAATGACAAAGAAATGATAGAAAATGCAAAAGTAGGAATTGCAATGGGACAAAGTACACCTGTAATTACTGAAATAGCTGATTTTGTTACAACAAATAATAATGAAGATGGTGTAGCGAAAGCATTAGAAAAATATTGTTAAATTATAGAAAAATATAAGTACAAGTAAGAATATAAAATAAATATTACGAAAATATTACAAAAATATTAACTTTTGATTACAATACTATATATTATTGATTTTAGCATTAAATTGCGATAAAATTAAATAAGAAATTTTGTAATAAAATAAAAATTAAAGGAGGAATTTGTAATGGCAACAAATCCAATGCAAAGAAAAGCAAGAAATTCATTTTTATTAGGAATGTTAATAACTCTAGTAATAGCAGGAGCAATAATAGCATTACTATTTATACAATTAAAAAATTATAAAGAAAAAGAACAAGAAGAAAAGGCAAATAGTGTTAAAGTATGGGTGTTAGGACAAGATGTGATATCTGGGCAAGTAATAACAACAGATATGCTAACACAACAAGTAGTTAATAAAAATTATGTACCAACAAATGCTATTGGCAATATAACAGTTTTAGATAATTATGCTTTAGAAGACAAAGAAGGAAATGAAGTAATAACTGAATATAAAAACAATGTAGCAACATTATATTTATCAAAAGATAATACTAAATATGAATTAAAACAAGAAGATTCAACAGGAAGTTACTATATAGAAAAAAATAGAGATAAAGAATACGTTGAATTAAATACAGTACCAGTAATAGCAAAAGTTGATATGAATAAAAATACAGTAATAACAACAGAAATGGTTTGCAAATCAAATGAAAAAACAACAGATGATTTAAGAAAAGTTGAATACAATGTATTAACATTACCAAGCCAATTACAAACTGGAGAATATATAGATGTTAGATTAGCATTACCAAGTGGTCAAGATTATATAGTAGTTTCAAAAAAACAAGTTGAAATACCACAAGTTTCAGGAGTAGATGTAGCAGATACAATATGGTTAAAACTAACAGAAGATGAAATTATCACAATGAACAATGCTATAGTAGATTCAGCAAGAGCATTAGGCTCAGTATTAAAAGTAACAATTTATACAGAAGCTGGAACACAGGAAGCAGCAACACCAACATATGTACCAAGCAAAGAAGTTGCAGAATTAATAAGAAACAATCCAAACATTGTAGAAAAATCTAAAGTAACATTAATTAATAGATACAATAGCAATGCTAGCACAAGAAATGATGCTTTGAATCCTGCAATAAGTACTGGAGAAGAAGGAGAAGAAAACTTAAAAACAAAAGTACAAGAAAGTGTTACAAATTCAAAAGAAAACAGACAAAAATACTTACAATCTTTAGGAGGAACAGAGTAGTCTAAAAAGGAGAATGTTATATATGAAAAAAATTGGATTTATAGGGGCATATGATAAAACTGATCTAATTTTAAATTTAGCTAAACTTATAACAGCAATGGGTAAAAGTGTTCTTATGATAGATTCAACCTTTAACCAAAAAGCAAGATATGTTGTGCCAGCAATAGAACCAACAATTTCATATATAACTTCTTTTGAAGATATAGATGTTGCTGTTGGATTTGATAATGTAGAAACAATTCAAAAATATCTTGGGGTTTCTGGAACATTACCATATGACATAATATTAGTTGATGCAGATACAACAGAAAGAATAGAAAAATTTGAATTAGACAAAGCAGAAATAAACTATTTTGTAACTTCATTTGACGTATATTCTTTAAAAAAAGGATTAGAAATATTATCAAATTTGAAATCACCTTTGAATTTAACTAAAATATTATTTTCAAAAAATATGCTAAAAGAGGAAGATGATTATTTGAATTTCTTATCTTTAGGGTACAAATTAATGTGGAATGATATGAGAATATACTTTCCAATTGAAAATGGAGATGCAACGGTAATAGCAGAAAACCAAAGAGTAGAAAAAATAAAATTTAAAAAATTAAGTGTACAATATAAAGACAGTTTGATTTTTATAGCCCAACAAATATTAGGAGAAAAAACAGATTCAAACATAAGAAGAGTTGAAAAAGCCTTAGAAAAAGGAGTATAGGAATGTCAGTAATAACTTTTGTTAATAACAGAAAAGAAGAAACTGGAAAAACATTATCACTAGTTGCAATTGCAACTAATATGGCAATAGAAAACAATGAAAAAATACTAATAATATCAACTACCAATAAAGAAAGTAAAATAAAATCATGCTTTTTTGAAGACACAGAAGTAAAAAAGATGAGACTTGGAATATTTGGACAAAATATGTCAGCATTGGATACAGAAGCAGGAATTGATGGCCTTGCTAAAATGTTACGTAGTAATAAATTAAATCCAGATATGATAACAAACTACACAAAAGTAGTATTTAAAGACAGATTAGAAGTTTTATTGGGAAAAAACAAAAGTGAAAGCAATCAAAATATAGAAGAAAAAGTACAAAGTTCTCCTATAGAAATAGCAGATGAGTATGTTGAAATTGTAAAAATTGCAAATCAATATTATGATAAAGTTTTTGTAGATTTAGATTACAACTTAAATCAAGACATAAGAGAACAAATAATAGATCAATCAGATTTAATAATATTAAATTCGAGTCAAAATTATAAAAGTTTAAAAGAATTAAAAGAAAATAAAGAAAACAACAAATTACTAAAATCACCTCGAACATTATTATTAATAGGAAGATATGATAAGTATTCAAAATATAATGTGAAAAACATAACAAGATATCTAGGAGAAAAAAATAAAGTACTAACAGTACCATATAACACATTATACTTTGAAGCTTGTAACGAGGCAGGAGTACCAGATTTGTTCTTAAAATTAAAAAAAATGTATGATTTAGATGATAGAAATGCAATTTTTATGGAAGAAATAAAAAGAGCTTCAGAAAACATTATATACAGATTACAAGAGTTACAAACAATAATGTAGAAAGGGGAAAGAGCAAATGTCAATAACAAACATATTACTAGTTATAGTTGTTCTAGTTGCAGCAATAGGAGCAATAGTTTACTATATAAAGAAAAAAGAAAAAGAACCAGTTGAAGAAGAAATAGTAAAAGAAGACAAAACATACGACTTAGAACAAATGCAAGACTTTGTTAAAAAAAGACTTGATGAAATAACAAAAGTCAACCTTTATGACATAGGTCTTTCAGAAGAAGAACTAAAAAGAAGAAAAAATAAAAAATACGAATTAAAGAAAGCTTTAAAAGGTTGTACATATGGTGATGTAAATGATAAAAAATATGTAAAAGAATTAATATTTGATTTACTTTCACAAGAATATGGAATAAATGAAACAAATATATCAAAAGCAATACCATTTGATGTACCATCTTTATTAACAGCTCAAGATAAATTTGACATATTGCTTTATGCTTATAAAAAAGAATTCGGCTATGAAGCTTTAACAGAGTTAATAAAAAAATATGATTTAGCCGTATTAAAATATATGGAAGGTGAAACAAAACCATCATATGTTATAACAGCACAAGAAATAGAAGACATATATGAAAAAGAAAATTTACAATTAAGTTTTTCAGATAAATTATCAATAGTTGTTCAAAGAATTTATCAACATTACAAAGGCTATAGTAGTATTGATGAAGTAAGAGATATGAATATAGATGGTGTATCTGGTGGTGTATCTGGTTTACCAGAAAGCTTCTTAAGCCAAGTAGCACAAACATCAGACACAGATTACTTAACACAAATATCAGAACATAGAGTACCAAGAGCATGTGACAGTATTTGGATTTTCTTCCAAGGTAAATCAATACGTTTAGCATTCTTAAGTTTTGGTACAGAAGCAGAATTAAAAAGAGTATGTCAAAACATATATAAATACAATAACCCAGGACAATTATCAGATACAAATGGTTATAAAATCAATGAAATGAAAGACGGTTCTCGTGTAGTTGTTGTAAGACCAAGTTTCTCAGAAACATGGGCATTCTTCGTAAGAAAGTTCGATGTTAAAAGAGCAACACTAGAACAATTAGTAAGAGACCCAGGAAAAGAAGAAGTTATAGAACTATTAAAATTCTTAGTAAAAGGTGCAAGAATCACAGCAATCACTGGTGAACAAGGTTCTGGTAAAACAACACTTTTAATGGGAATGATAGAAAATATATACGAAACAATGAACATAAGGGTTCAAGAAACAGCTTTCGAATTACATTTAAGAAAAATATACCCAACAAGAAACATCTTAACATTCCGTGAAACAGATACAATATCTGGACAAGAAGGATTAGATGTTCAAAAGAAAACTGACGGTTCTGTAAACATCATAGGTGAGGTTGCAACAGACCCCGTAGCATCTTGGATGATACAAGCAGCCCAAGTTGCATCAAAATTCACATTATTTACTCACCACGCAAAAACATTTCCAAACTTAGTAACAGCACTAAGAAACTCAATGTTAAGAACAGGTGTATTCAAAGATGAAAAAACAGCAGAAGAACAAGTTGTACAAGTATTAAACTTTGACGTTCACCAAGTAAAAGACTTTAGAGGAAAAAGATATATAGAAAGAATTACAGAATGTATACCATTGGAAAACAAAAATGAATATACATTTGACCACAGAAACGAAAAAACACTAGAAGGAAAATTTGATAAATTCTTCGACAATGCAACACATTACTTTGCAAAAGTTACAGACAAACAATTATATACATACAGAAACATAGTAGAATTTGTTGATGGAGAATATGTAATAACAAATCCAATAACAGATGAAAACCTTAGAGGAATGAGAGACAATATGGATGAAACAGATGCAGAAGAATTTGACAGATTTATAGAAAGACATTGGAAAAAAGCAAAAACTCCAGAAACAGTAGCAGTATCTGCAAATAATGTAAAAAAAGAAGAAACAGAAGATAAACCTAAAAAAAGAGGAAGAAAACCAAAAGTTGATAAAATATAACAACATAACTGGGAGGTGATAGCAAGTGTCAAATCAAATAATATATATAATGATGGGGGGCTCTGCAGGATTATTTGTTTTAATAATATTAGCATATTATTTATTATCAAAAAAAATGCAAAAATCCGAGTACAAAAAAATACAGAAATTACAACAAGGAACAAAAACCAATAGTTTTTCTACAGAAATACTCTTTCAAAAATTATATCTATTCTATAGAAAAATACCATTTCTAAAAAGATATATATTAAAATTAAGAAGAAAACTAGAAATTATAAATATCCAAGATGAATATGCAACCAGAAGAGATTCTGCAAAAATAATAACAAAGTCACTTGTAATATTACTTCCAATTGTAATATTAACAATACTTTTAACAAAAACAAACTACCTATTAATGTTCATATTATTAATATTTGAACTATTTATGGTAGATATATTAATAGATAGTTCTGTTGATAAAAAAGATGACGCTTTATTAGTACAACAAATTGATTTCTTTTCAGAAATAAGACATGCTTACCATGAATATAACATGGTAGAAGAAGCAATTTACCAAGTATCACAAGATGATGAAAAAGATGTATCAAGACAAGGAGAAAAAATTTATGATATATTAATTTCAGATGATCCTGAAACAGAACTAGAAAAATATTATGATGTAGCACCAAACAACTTCTTAAAAGAATTTGCGGGATTATCATATCTAACAAAAGAATTTGGTGATAGAAAAGTAGATGGTGCATCATTATACTTAAAAAATGTTGATAACATAACACAAGAAATGCAAATTGAGATTTTAAAAAGAGATAAATTAAACTATGTATTTAGAAGTTTGTCATTAATCTCAATAGCACCAGTATTATTTTTAGAACCACTAAAAAATTGGGCAATATCAAACTTCTCATTTGTTAGAAGTTGGTACAATGGAAAATCAGGAATAATAGTACAAATATTAATACTTGTAATAACATTCATATCTTATGTATTAGTAAGAAAATTAAAAGATAATGGTTCTGTAAATACAAGTACACAAAATACACAAAATCCATGGCAAGCAAAAGTATATAAAAATAAATTTGCAAAAAAAATAATAGATTTATTTATACCAAAAGATGGAACAAAAGATTACAAAAAAATGACAGATTTATTAACAGATGCAGCCTCACCATTAAAAATGGAATGGGTATATGTAAACAGAATTTGTATAGCCATTGTAACATTTTGTGTATCATTACTGGTATTCGTACAATTGCACCGAGTGGCAATTGATTATGAATACACACAGCCGACAACAGATTATAATCTAATGGGCGGAATGAGTTCAAAAGATGAACAAAAAGCAATCGAATTAACAAAACAAGATAATATTTTCTTAGATATGTTTAGAGGTAAATTAAAAACAACAGAAAAAGACGTAGAAAGAGCAATAAAAAACTCAAAATATTATCAAGATGCAACAGACAAAGAAATAAAAAAAGCAACCGGAAGAATATATGGAAAAATCCAAGTTGTAAATAGCGAATATTTACAATGGTTCGAATTACTATTAGCATTTGTATTTGGAATACTAGGTTATATGTCTCAAGAATGGATTTTAATGTTCCAAGTAAAAATGAGGCAATTAGAAATGGAAGACGAAGTAATGCAATTCCAAACAATTATACTAATGTTAATGAGAATAGAAAGAGTAAACGTAGAAATTATACTAGAATGGCTAGAAAGATATTCAAATATCTTCAAGAGCCAAATAACAAAATGTGTAAACAACTATGAAGCAGGTGCATGGGAGGCATTAGAAGAATTAAAAAATTCAATATCATATATGCCACTAATAAGAATAGTAGAAAGTATGCAAGCAGCTGTAGAAAAAATACCAATTAAAGATGCATTTGATGAATTAGATGCAGAAAGAGATTACTACAGAGAAAAAAGAAAAGAATCAAATGCAAGGCTAATAAGCAAAAAAGCAATGGTTGGAAAAGTAATAGGATTTGCTCCTATGGTATGCCTATTTGTAGGTTACTTAATAATACCACTAGTATTTATAGGACTTACATCAATGTCATCAACCTTCAGCCAAATGTCATCAACAAGTTTTTAGAAGGAGGACTTAAAACTTATGGAAAATGCATCAAAAGCACTAATTATGGCAGGAGGAATTTTAATAGCATTACTTGTTATTGGAGCTCTTGTACTTATGTTTAACCAATTATCATATTATCAAAGAACTGAAACTGATTCTGAAAAAACTCAACAATTAGCAGATTTTAATAAAGAATATTTAAAATATACATATGATGATATAAAAGGTTATGAATTAATATCTTTAGTTAATAAAGTAATCGATTATAATATAAAAGAGGAAGTTGGAAATTCTGTTGATTATACAAAAAAGATTACAGTTGTTATTAACATGAAGGAATTTAAATCTAAATATGGAGTTAAAAATATAACTTCATTATTTACAAAAGATACATACACAATAAATAATAGTAATACAATTTTTTCAGCAGATTTAAATAATTTTAGGTCTATGGAAAATACTTATACTTTGTCAGCTATGAACAAATTATCTGCAAACTATGATACATTAAAACAAGCAAAAGCTGAAAATCAAAATAGTTATGAAACAAAAATAAAAGAAATAGTTGGTAAGGTAGTAAAAAATAATTCAGGAAATACAATAAGCTTAACTGAAATAGAACAATATAGGGAATATTCAGAATTTAAAAGTTCAACATTTAAACCTGGAAATGTAGAGTATCACAATAATGGACAAGTTAAACAACTATCATTTGAATTTAAGAATTAAGAGGTGAATTTATGGAAAACGCATCAAAAGCATTAATTATGGCTGGTGGAGTTCTAATTGGTGTATTAATTATATCATTAGCAGTTTACTTGTTTGTCTCTTTTGGACAAACTTCAGCTGAAATAAATTCACAAAATGCACAAAAGCAAATAAGCCAGTTTAATTCGCAATTTACCTCTTATGAAGGCAATAATCAACTTACAATACATGATGTTGTTACGGTGGCTAACTTTGCTATGGAAAATAATAAATATTATGATAATAATCCAGATTATATAGTAGAAGTTTATTTGAAAAATACAAAATATAGCACTTATGAAGAGTGTAAATTACTAAAAAAGAGAATAAAAGATCAAGTTAGTTATAGTGGAGATATTCATAATTATTCTTGTGAAATATTAAGTTATCATTCAAATGGAAGAGTATGGAAAATAAAATTTTTACAAATAGATGAATAAAAAATTAAAAAGGAAAAAATATGAAAAAAGTAGCAATATTTTTTATAATAATAATACTTATAATATGTGCAATATTTGCAATGTACATAAGCTACAAAGCAAATTATAATATATCAAAAAAATCAAACTTATCGTTTGAAAAATATTTAAATGAAGAAGTTTATGGTTCAGAATTAGCAACAGTAATAAATAGAGCAATAGATAGAAATGAAAAAAATGAAGTAGAAAAAAACAATAAAGGAATTTATCAAAATAATGATACAAATTCTATAAATATAGAAATAAAAATGTTAGATGATGATACAATATATCAAATGGAAACATTTTATAGAGGTGGAATTCAAAATTTTATAAATTATTACAGCAATATAAAATTTAAATGTGTTGATATAAAATATCATAGTTCTACAAATAAAGTAAAATATATGTTGTTTGAACAAACAACAAGTTAAATTAGTTTTTAATTTTTTAAAATTATATATATAAAAATAAAGGAGGAAGAAAAAATGGAAAATGCATCAAAAGCATTAATTATCGCAGGAGCTATATTATTAGCTATATTATTAATTTCATTGGGAATATACATATTCTCACAAGCACAAAGTGTTGTAAATGATAGTGGATTTACAAAAGCTGAAATAACTACATTCAATAGTCAATTTTTAAAATATGATGGAGAACAAAAAGGTACAGCTGTAAAATCTTTGATAACAGAAGTTATAACAAGTAATGCAAGTGATACAGCATCAAATAATGGAAGATTTGTAAGTGTTACATATGGTCAAAAAAAGATAGATTCTAATACAAATGGATTATCAACATCTGATATTAAGGCTTCTAAAACATATCAAATAACATTAGCAACAGATTCTAAAACTGGTTATATAAATTCAATAACTATTGCAGATAAATAATTATTATAGATAAAATATATAAATAATAATTAATAAAAGGAGGAATAGCAATGGAAAATGCAGCAGAAGCATTAAAAATGGCAGGAGCCGTATTATTATTTGTCTTAGCACTTTCTGTTGCTATTGTATCTTTTGGACAAGCAAGAGAAACAGCTGATACAATATTAGATTATAGAGACAGAGAAGTTCAATACATAGATGGCGAAGAATATATGGATTATTTCTATTATAAATCAACAGGAACAGAAAGAACTGTTGGATTAGAAGCAGTTATTCCGACAATATATAGATCATATATAGAAAATTACAAAATAGTATTTGAAGGATTAGATGGACCAATTTATACATTAAACTTAAGTGGTGGAAAAACAATAGATAAATATACAATAGACTTAGAAACAACAAAAACAGGAGAAATAGAAGTAAATAATGTCTCTTTAGCAAATGATGAGCAAAAATCTGAATTTTTATGTGGAATTTTATATTATGACTTTACAAAATTTAATGGTAATAAAAACGCTTTTGAAAAAAAATACAATGTAACTTTACCATCTTCAGGTTCTGGACTAATAGAAAGATTAAAAGGTAAAAAAATAACAGAATATTTAGGCGTTTATTATCAAAACGACAATGAAGATGTTCCAGATGTAAATAAAACAGAAAAAAGAATTATTACTTACAAAATAGAAAATAGATAATAGGAGGTCAATATGAGTGATTCATTAATAACAGTAATAGCAATAATGTTAACAGCAGTTTTATTATTAGTTCTTCCAGTTATGACAATGGCTGATAGAGCAGATGATATATCTAAAACTGATGTTGAAACTATGACTTCCAACTTTGTAAATGAAATAAGAACAATAGGAAAATTAACATCTGAAAAATATAATAAATTTGTAGAAGAATTAACATCTACAGGAAATACATATGATATAGAAATGGAATTTAAGATTCTAGATGAAAATCCAGGTAAAAAATCAACACAATCAGCAAAAGATAAAATAGGAGAAAATGTTTATTATTCAGTATTTACAACTCAAATACAAGAAGCTTTAGAAGGAGAAAATAAAGTATATAATTTAAAAGAAGGAGACATTGTTAATGTAAGTGTTAAAAATACAAATCTAACATTGTCACAATCATTAAAGAACTTCTTTTATACAGTAGTAGGAAATGACACATATACTATAGCAGCATCAAGTAGTGGACTTGTATTAAGAAATGGAGATACACAAGTAACACAATAAATTAAGCAGGATGTTGAAAAAAGTGAAAAGAAATGTTATAATAAAAAAAGAGGTAAAATTTAAGGAGGAAAATTAAATGAGTGATACACTAATAACAGTAATAGCTATAGCATTAGCAGCAGTATTAATGTTTGTTTTTCCATTAATGACAATGTCTGATAGAACAGATGATGTTTCTCAATTAGCAGTAGAAACAACAACAACAGACTTTGTTGATGAGGTAAGAACAACAGGAAAAATCACACCAGACAAATATAACAAATTTATTGAAAACATTGGTTCAACAGGAAATACATATAACGTAGAAATGCAAGTACAAGTTTTAGATGAAAATCCAGGTAAAAAAACACTTACGCTACAATCTGATAAAATAGGAGAAAATGCATATTATTCAGTTTATACTTCACAAATTGAGGAAGTCTTAAACAATAACAAAAATTATAATTTAAAAGAAGGAGATATGTTCTCAGTAAGTGTTAAAAATACAAACCAAACATTAGCACAACAATTAAAGAATTTCTTCTATACTGTAGTTGGAAATGATACATATACAATTGCTGCATCACATGGCGGAATGGTAACAGCAACAGGAAAATAATATAAAATAAAGTAGCTTGTAATGTTTATATTACAAGCTATTTTTAATAAAAGGTGCATAATAAACGAAAGGAAAAAGATATGAAAATACAAAGTTTAGCAATAATGTTTATAATAATAATATTACCAATATCAATGGTGTTAGCGTCATATACACAAAGTAGAGTAACAACAATAAGCTTACAATCAAAATATGATTCTAAACTAAAAGATGCAACATATGACGCATTAAAAGCATATCAATTAAATAGTTTAAATGATAATACTTCAGAATATGCAAACTCAAAAATACGTGATATTAAAGCATCAGTAAATACATTTTTTAATTCAATAGCAACAAATTTTAGTACAGCAGGTTATTCAAAAACAACATTACAAAATTATGTACCAGCAGTAGTGTATACAATGTATGATGGTTATTATATATATTCTCCATATACAAATACATGGGGAAATATAGAAACAGATCAAATCCCAAATCAATCTTCAGGAACATATAAAGATGGAGAAACTTTATATGGTCTAAAGCCTTATGTATATTATAGTTGCAGATATAAAAGCGGAGATAATAATGATATAGTAATAACATATTCATTAGATAATTACATAGCTATTCAAGGAAAAATTGGAGGTAAAACAGTAAGTAAGTATGGCTATGTGTTAAGCGATATTAATGTGATAAGTGATGAAGAAGTTACATATAAAGGAATAACAATAAACACAGAAAATGGATATACAGAAAATGTAATGGTAAATGGAACAGTTGGAACTTATAAATGCATAAAGAAAAATGGTACAAAATACTATTGGGATGATAGTAATCAAAAGGCATTTTCAGTTCTTAATGGAAAAAGAATAGAGCAAAGTGGAATATCAAAAGATGAATTTACAAATAATAAAAACGCAGTAAACTATTTTAGAGAAGCATATGAAATGAAAAATTATATAGAAAACACTACATTTCTTAGAGAATTATCTACAAATAATATTGTTGATATAAACACAGGAGCAAGTTATTCAAATGCACAAGATAATCCATATCAAAGTATTAGTAAAATTTTCAATTTTTCAAATATAGAAAGTAAAGATTCTGATTTTAATACACATAGAAGAGATGTTATAAAATACTCAATAGAAAGAAATTTATCAATAGCAATTTCAAATTATAATAATTATTCAGGAGCTAGTGTAAATTTTCAAATGCCAAAACTAAAAGAAACAGATTGGGACGTTATAATGGACAATATATCAATAATAAGCTTTTTACAAGGATTAAGCATAGGAGGAAAAATATATAATGGTTATTCAGTAATAAGCAATACGAAAAATTCTGATGTTGTAGCAGAGGATTCAATATATATAAAAGATTCATATAATTACCTTTGTAATGTTGCAGAAAATGGATTAAATTCTAATGCAGTAATTGGAGTATATAATATAAATTTAGAAAGAAAATCAGGTGAAAGCTCATCAGGATCAACACAGTATTATTACCCAATAACAGGAGATTTTTCTTATGATTCAATTGTAGAGCAAAATAATATTAATGATAAATATAATGGAAATATATATAATTATCTAGCGTTAGCAGAAAATAAAAACTTAGCTAAAGTCTACTACACAGCTTTAGCACGTGAAAGATATGGAATGTATAGACCCAAAATAGAAATATAATAAAGTCAAAGAAACAAATTAAAATTTTCAAATTTGTTTCTTTTTTTATGCTAAAAATATACATATAACCAAGGAATAAAAAAATGTAAAAAGTGAATAATAAAATTAAATAAACAAAAAGGAGAAAACTTTGAAAAAATTTAATTTTATTAAAAAAATATTAATTATTTCACTTTTACTAGTAATATATGTTTATGTAATTGCAATACAAGCAATTCCAGACAGTATAGTAATTTTTGAAGGAGAGAATATAGGATTAAAAACAATGCTTGGTTTAACTGCAAACTTAACTGAACAAAACAAAGTAATAGAAACATTATCAAACAATCAAACAAATACAATAAATGAAACAGGAAAAGCAACAGTAAAGTTAAGCTTATTTGAAAAAGTATTTGTCAAAAATGTAGATGTAGATGTATTACCAAAAACAACAGTAATTCCAGTAGGAAGTGTAGCAGGAATAAAATTATATACAAATGGAGTTTTAGTTGTAGGAATGTCAGAAATAGAGGGAATGGACAACAAAAAATATAAACCTTATGAAAATACAGGAATAGAAGAAGGAGATACAATAGTTGCAATTAATGACAAAGAAATAATATCAACAGAAGATTTAGTGAATAAAGTAAACAAATCAAAAGGAGAAAAATTAAAAATAAACTTTAGACATGATGAAAATGTAAAAGAATGTTCAATAGAGCCTGTTCAAACAAGTACAAATGAATATAAATTAGGATTATGGGTAAGAGACAGCGAAGCTGGAGTTGGAACAGTATCATTTTATGAACCATCAACAAAATCATTTGGAGCACTAGGACATGGAATTACAGATATGGACACAGAGCAACTTATTAATATATCATCTGGAGAATTTATAACAACAAAAATATTAAATATTGTAAAAGGGGAAAGTGGGAATCCTGGAAGAATACAAGGAACTATTGATAATCAAAAAAACATAGGAATAATTTCGAAAAACACAAAGTTTGGAGTATATGGAAAAGTTGACAACTTATCATCTTTAAAAATAGATACTTCAAAAGAAATGGAAGTTGCTTTGAGAGATGAAATAAAAACAGGAAAAGCAACAATTATGTGCAGTGTAGAAAATGATAAAATAGAAGAGTATGAAATAGAAATTGAAAAAATCTATAAAGAAAATAATTATGATAATAAGAGTATGTTAATAAAAATCACAGACAAAAGATTACTTGATAAAACTGGAGGAATTATTCAAGGAATGAGTGGTTCACCAATTATTCAAAATGGAAAATTTGTGGGAGCTGTGACTCATGTGTTGGTTAATAATCCAACAGAGGGGTATGGAGTTTTTGGAGATATAATGATTAAAGAGATGAAGAAAGTAAATTAAATCAACCAGTGGGGACGTTGTTTAAAATGGTTTAAAAAAGTTTTCAACCATTTTAAACAACGTCCCCACTTTGGTTGATTATTGGTTTAAAAGCATAGGACCTATTTGAGTAACAGTTCCAGCTCCTAAAGTCATAACAATATCATTTTCTTTAACATTTTCTTTTAAATAAGACACACATTCATTAAAATCAGGAATATATTTTGCATCTTTTCCTAATTCCTTAATTTTATTAACCAAATCTAGAGAAGATATATTGTAAGTATTAGTTTCTCTAGCTGCATAAATATCTAAAACAATTATATTATCAAAATTAATTAAAGCATTAGCAAAATCATCTAACAAATTTTTTGTTCTGCTATAAGTATGTGGTTGGAAAACAACCCAAGATTTATTATACTTCTTTTCTTGCATAGCTTTTGCAACAGCTTTTACTTCTGTTGGATGATGACCATAATCATCATATATGCTAGCACCATTAACTTTTCCTTTAAATTCAAATCTTCTATCAGCTCCTGTAAATTTAGAAAGAGCATTTTCAATAGATTTTTTATCAATTCCATAATAATCACATAAACAAGTACATGCTAAAGCATTTAAAATGTTATGTTTTCCAGGAACAGATAATTTTATAGTACAATAAAATTCATTATTTTTGAATACATCAAAGCTAGGAAAGCCATCATTATCAAAACTAATATTATCCGCATAAAAATTAGTATCTTTATTATTAATTCCGTATTTTATTATATTACATTTTGTGTATTGAGGTAGGTCCAAGCAATTTTTATCATCACCATTAATAACTAAAAGACCATCATCTGGTAAAAGTTTAACATATTTAACAAATGCATTTTTTATATTTTCAAAAGTTTTAAAATAATCTAAGTGATCATTATCAATATTTAAAATGATTTCTGCTTTTGGAAAAAATTTAAGAAAACTTTCAACATATTCACAAGCTTCTATAATAAAATGTTCACTAGTTCCAACTCTATAATTTCCATCTAATTGTTTTAAAACAGCACCAACTTGAATGCTAGGATCTTGTAATGCTTCTAAGAAACAAAGAGCAACCATTGAAGTAGTAGTTGTTTTTCCATGTGTTCCAGAAATACAAATTGTATCTTTAAAACATCTTGTCAATTCACCTAAAAAGTCAGCTCTTTCAATTGTAGGAATATTTAGTCTTTTTGCTTCTAAAATTTCAGGGTCATCTTGTTTAATTGCAGCTGTATAAATTACAACATCAGAAGAAGCAATATCGGCTAAATCATGACCAATAACTACTTTAATTCCCATAGAAATTAATTTATCAGTATTTACAGAAGAACTTCTATCGGAACCTGTAACAGTAAATCCCCAATTTGATAGAATAGCTGCAATACCGCTCATACTAACTCCACCAATTCCTATCATATGTATATTTTTATATTTTTTTATGTTCTCTATATTTGGCATATATAGTCACTCCTAATTAATTTATTTTTAACAGATAGATTATATAATTATATTGCATAAAATTCAAGGGTTTGTAACATATTTATTAACAAAAAATAAGAATATTACAAACCGCAAATAACTTTTATAAAAAATTTATAAAAATTTTGTAAAAAAAAGAAGGAAAAAAATTTTTTATGGAGAATATTTAAAATAGTACATAAGATTAAATTGATAAATTAATATGTACAAAATATTTAAAACTTAAGGAAGGCGGTGCACACAATGCAAATTACAGACGTACGTTTAAGAAAAGTTAATTCAGAGAACAGAATGAAAGCTGTTGCTTCTGTAACATTCGATAACGAATTCGCAGTTCACGATATCAAAGTTATCGAAAGCCAAAACGGATTATTTATAGCTATGCCTAGCAGAAAAACTCCAAACGGAGAATTCAAAGATATAGCTCATCCAATCAATGCTGAAACAAGAGAGAAAATTCAAAAAGCAATTTTAGATGCTTATAATGCTCCAGAAACAGAAGAATCAGCAGAATAATTATAAACAAAAAAAGATTAGAAGTTTTAAAGCTTCTAATCTTTTTTATATCCATTCTTTATATTTTTTAATATAGAATTTTTTTGCAAATAAAGCAACAAAACAATATAAAATTGGAACAATTATAATAATACTTAAATAACTAAAAGGAATAGAAACAAGACCTATTATATGTCCTAAAAATGTAAATGGTACAATAATTGCAATAATACTTAAAATAATAGATGAGGCATATACAATTTTATTTGCATTACTTTCTATAAATGGAATTTTAGAAGTTCTAATTATATGCATTCCAACAAGGTTAGAAACTACACCATATGAAAACCAAATTGTTTGGAAAACAGAAGCTTCTCTAATTCCAAGTATAAACCAAATTGAAGCAAAAACAATCATATCAAAAATTGAACTTAAGGGCCCCATAAATAACATGAAATGCTTTAAGCTATTAATATTCCATTTTTTAGGTTCTTTTAAATATTCTATATCAACATTATCAAAAGGCAAAGTTAATTGACCAATATCATATAATAAACTTTGAACTAATAATTGTATTGGTGTTATAGGTAAAAATGGAAGAAGTACACTTGCAATTATGACGGAAGTTACTTCACCAAAATTAAAACTTGCAGCCAATTTAATATATTTCATAAGATTTACAAAAGTACGTCTACCGTTCAGTTACACCATCTAATAAAACATTCAAATCTTTTTCTAAAAGAATTATATCAGCTGATTCTTTTGCAATATCAACAGCAGTATCTACTGAAATTCCAACATCAGAATTTATAAGAGAAGGACTATCATTTATGCCATCACCCATAAAACCAACAATATTTCCATCTTCTTTTAAAAGTCTTACAATTCTAGCTTTTTGAATAGGAGAAAGTTTTGCAAAAATATTAGTTTTTCTTAAGAGCCTTATAACAGCTTGGTCAGAAAGCTTATCAATATCATTTCCAAGTACAATCTTTTTAGAATTTATATTAACTTTATTACAAATGCATCTTGTAACATCTGCATTATCACCAGTTAAAACAATAACTCTAATACCATAATTATTTAATTTTTCAATTGCAATTTTTGCACTTTCCTTAGGAGGGTCAAGAAATCCTATAAATCCAATTAAAACCATATCTTTTTCTGAACTTACATCAAAAACAGAATCTTTACGTACATCATTTTTTTGACACACTGCCACAACTCTTAAACCATCTTTATTTAAATCCTTACTAATTTTTTTAATATTATCTTTAATATCTTTTGTAATTTTAGAAACAGTACCTTTATAATCAACCATAGTGCAAATACTCAAAATTTCTTCAACAGCTCCTTTAGTAATCATTTGCAGTTTATTATTTTCATCAGACACAATAACAGACAAACGCCTACGAGAAAAATCAAAAGGAATTTCATCAATCTTCTTATAATTATTTGCAATAACATCAATATTATTTTCTTTACCACGAGCAATTACTGCCTCATCAATATTACCTTTTAACCCTGTTTGGAAATATGAATTTAAAAATGCATGTTTTAGAACTCTAATATCTTCATCACCATTTATATCAAGATATTTTTCAAGAACAATTTTATCTTCTGTTAAAGTCCCTGTTTTATCAGTACATAAAATATTCATTGCTCCAAAACTTTGAATTGAATCCAAAGACTTTACAATGGTTTTCTTTTTAGACATTTTAACTGCACCTTTAGACAAGCTAGAAGACAATATGACAGGAAGTAAAAGGGGAGTTATGCCAATAGCAATTGCAACGGCAAAAGTAAAGGCTGTTAAAGTTTCGTGTTTCCAAGCTGTTAAAATAAAAACAATAGGTATCATTATCAACATAAATTTAATTAACAATTTACTAATTCCCTGAACTCCTTTTTGAAAAGCAGTTTGAGGTTTACTATTTGTCAAAGTATGAGCAATCTTTCCAAAGTAAGTATCATCAGCAATTTTAATAACAACACCTTTAGCAGATCCACTAATAACATTAGTACCCATAAAACATATTGTATCTAAATCTGTTATAGAATTAATATCATTACTATTTAACTCGGAATTTACAGACTTCTTTACCGCATCAGATTCACCAGTCAAAGACGATTGACCAACATATAAATCTTTAGCTTCTATAATTCTTAAATCAGCAGGAATCATAGAACCACTAGACAGCAAAACCACATCACCAATAGTAATATTATGAATAGGAATTTTTATTTCTTTATCATCTCGTAATACCAAAGTAGTAGTACCAACAAGTTCCTTAAGTTTTTCAGCAGCTCTATTCGAACGAAATTCCTCAAAAAATTCTAAAAGAGTACTAGCAATAACCAAAACCAAAATAACAATTATATTTGCATAGCTTGGGGTTTCTGGAATAACAACATCTGTATATAATAAAACCAGAGATATTCCTAATAAAATAGTATTAAAAGAACTAAAAAGACTTTCAAAAAAATAATTATACCACTTTTTAGGTTTTGACTGGCTAACTTGATTTACCCCATTTTTGGCTATCATCTCTTGAGCTTGTTGAGACGATAAACCATTTTCATCAAAATTATATTTTGATAAAAAATCATCTTTGGAAAGTATACATTGACTTCCATACATATCTCTTATATTTAAATCTTCTTTTTGTTTAGTCATAGAATCATCCTTTTCTTTGTGTTAAATGTCAATTGAGACGGTCTTTTTTGACATTTTTTTGTTATTAGTATAACCAAAAAATAGAAAATTAAAATAGGTATAAAAAATATCTTGCTATTTTTCTGTAATTATAATAAAATCAAAATATATTAGGGGGAATTATGAAGTTTGGATTAAATGAAGAAGTATATAATAAAATTGAAAAAAATAGTGAATGAGGAAATTGATATATAATGAAAAGATTTGAAGAGAGAAAAATGTATTTGATAAATGCTACTAATAGATTAAAAGAAGCATTAGAAAAAGAAGCGGATGATATTACAATAGATGGTGTGCTACATAGATATGAATTTACATTTGAATTAGCATGGAAAACATTAAAAGATTATTTGGAATACTTAGGAATTTCATCAAATACAGGAAGTCCAAGAGAAGTATTAAAGGAAAGTTATGCACATAATTTAATTGAAAACGGAGAAGTTTGGATAAAGATGATGCTAGCAAGAAATTCTTTATCACATTTATATGATGAGGAAGAATCTAGAAAAATTTATGAAGATATTAAAAATAAATATATTTTTGAAATTGAAAAATTGGTTGAATTTATTGAGTATAAATAAAAAGAAAAAACGTACAACGCTCGAAATTTGTCGAACGATATATGTTAAAATTAGGGAAAAACGTGTTAATATATAGCTATTCAATTTTGATATATTGCATGGCTTATTTTATTAAAGAAATAAAAATAGCAATAAATACTTTAGATTTTTTAAGCAAAGACCCAAAAGAAAGGGAAAGACATAATTCAATAGTAATGGCAGAATATAATAGATTAGTAAGTGAGCATAACTTTTTTGAAGATGGTAAAAAAGAAAATTCAATAGAAATAGCTAAAGAAATGCTAAAAGAAAAAATGCCGATAGATATGATAATGAAATTTACTAAATTAACAAAAGAAGAAATAGAAAATTTAAAATAATATAAAAAATAGTATAAAATTATCCGAAAAACATGTTAATAATTTTATACTATTTTTATCCAAAACACTTGCCATTAAAAAAAATAAGTGGTAAACTAATAATAGATTAAAAAAAAACCGAATTTGAACGGCAAATTTTTTTAATCTTTTTTATTTTTTAAAAAAGAAAAAATAGGAGGAATAAAAAATGAACACAAAATACATTTTTGTAACAGGTGGAGTAGTATCAGGACTAGGAAAAGGAATAACTGCTGCATCATTAGGAAGATTATTAAAAAATAGAGGATACAAAGTAACAATACAAAAATTTGACCCATATATAAACGTAGACCCAGGAACAATGAACCCATATGAACATGGAGAAGTATTTGTTACAGATGATGGAGCTGAAACAGACTTAGATTTAGGACATTATGAAAGATTTATAAATGAAAACCTAACAAAAAATTCAAGTGTAACAATGGGAAGAGTATATTCAAATGTAATAGAAAAAGAAAGAAAAGGAGACTACTTAGGAAAAACAGTTCAAGTTATTCCTCACATAACAAATGAAATAAAAGAAAAAATCTATGGATTTGAAGAAACAGACACAGATATAGTTATAACAGAAGTTGGAGGAACAGTTGGAGATATAGAAGGATTGTCAATAATAGAGGCAATTAGACAAGTTGGACTAGAAAAAAATCCAGAAGATGTTTGCTTTATACATGTTACATTATTGCCTTATATCTATGGTTCAAATGAAATAAAATCAAAGCCAACACAACATTCAGTAAAAGAATTACAAAGTTTGGGAATTCAGCCAGATATATTAGTTTGTAGAACAGAACAAGAAATACCAGATACAATAAGAGAAAAATTAGCATTATTCTGTAATGTAAGAAAAACAAGTGTTATACAAAACAAAACAGCAGATTGCTTATATGCAGTACCATTAATGTTAGAAGAAGAAGGTCTAGCAAGAGAAGTTTGCAATCATTTAAGATTAGATAATTATATTCCAGATAATTCAAAATGGGCAGAAATGATTGAAAAGATAAGAAAAATAGATAAAAATAATAAAGTAAAAATAGCAATAGTTGGAAAATATATAAAACTAGAAGATTCATACATATCAGTTATAGAAAGTATAAAACATGCTGGATTCGAAAATAATGTTGAAACAGAAATAGAATTAATCGACTGTGAAACTATAACAAAAGATACAGTACAAGAAAAATTAGATGGATTTGATGGAATTATAGTTCCTGGAGGATTTGGAAATAGAGGAATAGAAGGAAAAATTACAACAATAAAATATGCAAGAGAAAACCAAATACCATTTTTAGGAATTTGTTTAGGAATGCAAATGGCTGTTGTAGAATATGCAAGAGATATATTAGGATTAAAAGATGCAAATTCTGCTGAATTTGATGAAAAGTCTAAAAATCAAGTAATTCATATTATGGAAGAACAAAAAGGAATAGATAAAAAAGGTGGAACAATGAGACTTGGAGCATATCCTTGTATTATAAAAGAAGGAACTTTAGCACAAGAAGTATACGGAAAAACAGAAATATCTGAAAGACATAGACATCGTTTTGAATATAATAATGATTACAAAGAAAGATTAGAAAAAGCAGGATTGATTTGTTCAGGAACATCTCCTGATGGGAAATTAGTTGAAATAGTTGAATTAAGTCAAAAAGAACATCCGTATTTTATAGCTGGCCAATTCCATCCAGAATTAAAATCAAGACCAAATAAACCAGCACCATTATTTGTTGGATTAGTAAAAGCTGCGAAAGAAAGAAAATAAATTTTATAAAAATGAAAAGGTTATTCAAATTTGTGTATTATACGCATAAAGAATAACCTTTTTATTTTAATATTTATTTGAATAATAAAGTAATTTTATTTCCATTTTTTTTAATAAAACCTTCATCTTTTAGAAGCTTTAATTCACGCATCATAGCACTTCTATCAACACTCAAAAAATCAGCCAAATCAGTCAAAGAAAATGGAAGAGTAAATGTTGCGGAAAGACTTCTTGTAGACAAAATAGAAAAATATCCTAGTAATTTATCACGAATAGTTCTTTTGGTTAAAATTTCAATTCTTGTATTAAGACTAGTAACTTTATTTAAAATAAGGTCAGAAAAATTCTCTGATAATACTTGATGAAATTTACAATTATTTCTGCATTTATGATAAACATTATCATAAATAAAAAATAAAACATCACAATTTTTTTTAGCTTCTACATAAAGTTCATTGTTTGTGGTTACTATATAAAAAGCTTCACCAAAAATATCATTTTTTGTAAAATGTTCAATTATAGATTTATCTCCATTAAAGTCGTATCTTACTAAGTCTGCCTCACCATTTTGTAAAATACAAACTTGATTTCTCTTTTGAATATAAGTTGTTATTGTCTGTCCTTTTTTAAAAGATTTTTTTTGTACGTTTTTGCAGTTGCAAGAAAAATCTTTAAAAAATTCCTCGAATTGGGCTGATGAATTCATTATATTCACTCCTGTTTTGGTTTTGAAATTTTGTTGTATTATATAACAAAAGTGTGATAAATGCAACAATTAATTGAGATAAATTGAGATAAAATATGCTCGAAATTTGTCGAACGATTTATGTTGAAATTAGGGAAAAAAAGTGTTAATATATAGCTATGCAATTTTGATATATTGCATGGCTTATTTTATTTATAAAAAATTAAAATCAAACAACTTAGGAAAGACAAAAATAAAAAATTTAAAATCAATGATTTCAAAAAGAAATTTAAGAATCTAAAAAAATTCCAAAGAAATCAAATACAAAAACAAAATAAAAGCAAAGGAGGAAAATAAAAAAGATATATAAAAGCAAATATTAAAAAAACATAAAAGAGTCAGTAAAATCAAAATTGTAAATATAACAATAAATATTTACTA
>OGYP01000151.1_pt1 | contig 31881 bp, 25 predicted proteins | sample 1576571 | NCBI WGS metagenome assembly OGYP01 (sample SAMEA3541559, study PRJEB24748) | human gut metagenome | biome: human gut; feature: human-associated habitat; material: faeces | place: China | collected 2012
ACGTTTTCTGTTTCAGCCTGCTGAAGAAGGTGTCCGCGGGGCAGCATCACTGACAGGACAGGTGCGGGGCTTCCCGTATTTTCTCGGGTATCATATCGGACTTTCATGCAGGGAAACGGGGGCCTTCGTGGCCGGAGTGAGCGGATCCTTCGCTACTACCAAATTCAACCTCTGCTTTACGGGGAAGGAGGCACACGCCGCCCAGAGTCCTGAGGATGGATGTGACGCGCTGAAGGGAGCCTGTGAAACCGTTCTGGCCCTGCACGCTCTGCCGCGGCACAGCGCGGGGCCGGGCAGGGTGAATGTCGGTGTCATGACTGCGGGGACGGGCCGCAACATAGTGCCCGGGGCCGCCCGTCTGGAATGCGAAGTGCGCGGGCGTCCGGAAGAAGTCAGCGATTTTCTCTTTGCCGGCGCCCGCCGTGCTGCCGAAGGCGCGGCCCTGATGAACGGACTTGGGCTTAGCGTCGAGACTGTGGGGCATGCCGGGTGCATGGAGAGCGATGACGCATTGTCTTCCAGAATGGCCGCGCTGGCAGAAGATTTTCGCATTGATGGACGCCCAGGATTCACCCGTGTCATTCAGAAGGCCCAGGGCTCTGCCAGCGAGGATGCCGCTACACTCATGCAGGCCGTTCAGATGGGCGGGGGGCAGGCCAGCTACATGCTGTTCGGGAGTCAGCTCGCTTCCGGGCACCATTCCGGAGAGTTTGATTTCGATGAGTCCATTCTGGCACCGGCGAGCCGCTTTCTGGCTCTGGCCGCGATGAGGCTCGCCGGTCAGGAATAGATCAGGCGAAGCTTCTCTGGGCGAAGCCTATGAGGGCGTGCGTGAGCTTGGCAGCCGTGAAATCGGCGTGATGCAGGCCGGGAATGGGAGCAAGCTCCACCACGTCCAGTCCGATAACTTCCCGTCCTTTCAGACAGCGTGTCAGCAGTTTCATGACGTCGTACCAGAGGAGCCCGCCAGGAGAAGGCGTTCCTGTGGCCGGCATGAGTGAGGAGTCGAGTCCATCCACATCGAACGTGATGTAGACGCGGCGCGGAAAGCTGTCGGGCAGTGGTTTTTCCGGAAGACCTTCTTCAGCGAGGCGGCTGGCATCGTAATACAGGATTCCGCGCTTTTTGCGGTATTCCAGCTCTTCCATGCAGTAATCCCGCGTGCCGAACTGGGCCAGGGGCAGGTTGAAGCTGTCCTCGATGCGGCGCAGGACGCAGGCGTGCGAAAAACTATCCCCCTCATAACTGTCTCTGAGATCGCCGTGAGCGTCAAAATGAATGACTCCGAAGCTGTCGTATTTTTCCGCGCAGGCGCGGACAGATCCGTAGGAGACTGTGTGCTCGCCCCCAAGCACCACAGGAACTGCGCCGCACTGAAGCGCCGTGCGGCAGGCATCAGAGATGCGTTCCTGGATGAGGTCTATGGAACCGGAGCAGTCTACCTGTTCCTGTGTGTGAAAGCCCAGTGTTCCGGGCGCGCTGATTCCGTCCCAGGCTTCAAGTTGCTGGGACGCCTCGAGCAGGGCCGCAGGGCCGCGGGAGGTTCCGCTGCCGTAGGAAACCGAGCGTTCCAGGGGAACTGGAATGATGTGAAAGCGGGCTTTCTCCGGAGATGACTGTGGATATTCGGAAGCGAGAAAGGCAGGATATTCCATCACTAAACCTCACAAAAAAGTCCGGTCTTCCCTGCGGAAAGCCGGACTTCACGCGTGTCAGAAGGACACGTTTTCCTGAAAAATTACAGTTTGGCCGCGAGCAGGGCATCGACACACATTTTGCCCTGACGGTTGGTGGTGTCGACAGTGGAAGAAGAGGTGTGGGAGCCCATGACGATGTTGTCCAGGGTGTACCATTCCTTTTCTGCCGGCGGCTCCGAGGAGAAGACATCGATGCCTGCGCCATAAATGCGTTTTTCCCTGAGGGCTGTGAGAAGGGCAGCTTCGTCGATGAGGCCGCCGCGGGCCGTATTAATCAGAATGGCGGTCTTCTTCATTTTGGCGATGCGGTCGGCGTTGATGAGATTGCGGGTTTCATCAGTGAGCACGGAATGCAGTGTGATGAAGTCGCACTTCTCGCAGATTTCGTCCACGCTGGCGCGGGCGATGCCGAGATCCTGGGCAAATTTGTCATCAAAATATGGGTCGGCTGCGAGGATCTTCATGCCAAAACCGGCGGCTCTGCGGGCCACGCATTTTCCTACAGCGCCAAGCCCGATAATTCCCAGTGTCTTGCCGAAGACGTCGATGCCGGTATTTTTGCTCCAGTCCTGCTTGCGGCACTTGTTGTCGATGAGCACGATTTTGCGGGCTACGGCAAGCATGAGACCGAAGGCGAAGTCAGCAACGGCATTGCTGTTTGCACCCACAGTACGGGTCACACTGATGCCGCGCTTTTTGCATTCTTCGAGATCGATATTGTCAAGGCCGACGCCGTAACGGGCGATGGCCCTGAGTTTGGGGGCGTGATCGAGGACATTCTTGTTGCAGGGATCAACGCCGAGTATCACGGCGTCGCAGTCGGCGATCATCCTGCAGATCGTCTCCTCGGAAAGGATGGCTCCGGTGTCATTCCTGACGACTTCGAAGCCGCCTGCCTTGAGCTGATCAAAAAGAGTGGGGTCGTTTTTGCCGAAAGAGCGGGGGGTAACAAGAACCTTTTTCATCGAATTCTCCTGCGAGATTGAGCCTAGAAGAAGCTGAAATTCCGCAAAAGCTCTATCAGGAAAATGTGTATTTAGGTAGCCCCCTGCCTGTGTGGGAGGCCGGCGGGATCAGCCTCTGCCCACTCTGACGAGTTCCATGCTCACATGACCGATGCCGGCCTCGAGCATACCGATTTTCTGGGCCGCGCCTTTGCTGAGATCTATGGAAAGCCTGGAGGAATAGGGGCCTCTGTCGGTTATGCGGACGACCACGGATTTGTTGTTTCTGAGATTGGTGACTTTGACCAGGCTGCCGAAAGGAAGAGTGCGGTGGGCAGCAGTCATGGCGTGGTGATCAAATCTTTCGCCGCTGGACGTCATCTTCTGGTGGTGATCTTTGCCGCCGTACCATGCGGCGAGGCCATTGGTCCTGTCACCGGCGTTGCGGAGAGCTGACGCTGAATGGCTGGTCCGGGAAGCATGATGGCGGCGCGCATTGCTGGTACGGGCAGCGGAATGATGGCGGGAGGAGTGTCTGTGCTTGACGGAGGCTTTATGATGGTGCTTCTGGACGCTCTGGCTGTACGCTGGCGAGGAATTCTGCTGATGGGATGTTCTGGCCTGGGCCGGAAGGGCGGTAAAACAGAGGAAAAGCACAAAAATAAATGCGGAGAAGATGGCGGAAGATTTCATAAATACCTCGGGGAGACACTCGTTTGAGCGGCTGTGCTGCGCGCTGATGCCGAAAAGAACTCCTGGAGAAAGGTGGCGGAGAAAATGTCGCGCGGCCGTTTGATTGAGGGAACTCCTCTTTTGCCTGAAAGAGCCCTGAAACCGGGAGTCAGTCCGTGTCCGGTGCGTATCTGGAGCCGGAAAAACGTCTTCGCCTTCAAAGAAGAGACTGGAGCATTTTTACCGCGGTTTGCGGGGATCTTTGCAAAAAAGATATTTCACTCTAAAGAATTTGGAACATTAGATCAACTCTCTAGAGTTTTTCGTTTCCGGATTTGAGCAAAGCGCGGACCGGACGACAGCCCCCCCGGCTTTTGCCGGCGCGGATTCACGGGCATCTGAAGCAAAAAGGCCAAAAGAAACAGACCTTTTATTGATACAAAAATGTTTTGTAAGAATGAAACTGACGAATACGGGGTGCAGGAATCTCTGAGACTGTATGCTGACTATCCCGGTTCCGTATCAGCGCTGTTTTTTAGTCCCTGTGCGAAGGCGAAGAGATTGCAAAGGATATCAGAGCAATTAAAAAATCATGAACGCGCCGGGAAATTTAACCTAATCCGCCAGAGGTCCTTCACCTCTAAGGTGTGGGATGAAGCCGGACTGACGAATCTGCATAAGTAACTGAGTCAGGCAATTGCTCCGTAAATATTTTTTAGGGAAGAATCCAGACGGATGTCTGCTGAAGTAACTCACGAATACTGTGGCCGCATGGGAATCCAGGCCTGCGGAGAGTGCAAGTTTTCAGAACTCCCGGAGTTAGTGGTGCTGTACCCGCTGAAACAAGGAGTCTCTGGCATCTAAAGTCAGTCTTCTTTTTCTTGTTAGAGGGATCGTGAAACATTCGCAGTCTGTTGTGAAAATGTTTCACGTGAAACAATATGGCCCCGGATCGGAAGAATCCGGGGCCATATTGCTGACATCAGAGAGGGCTGCCTGCCCTATGTGTGCGGGAACCTAGGCTTTCTTTTTGAGAAGGTGGGACGTCTCATTGTAGAAGCCTTCAACGTACACATTCTTCTCCTTGTCGATGGAGACGATGCCGCACACGTTGGTGGGAAGGGGACGTTCGACGAGGCCCTTGGCTACGACATAGCTGATGCCGTTGCGTGTGCCGAACCAGCCTCTGTGGTAATGGCCGGAAAGGTGCATGAGAACGCGGCCGGACTTTTCCATGGCGTCGACGACATCCTTGGCGTTATTGATAAACCAGTTGTTCATCGGTCCCTGGGCCCAGTAGTTGAGATTCTGATGGGTCATGACGATGACCGGTTCAGAGCCTTTGCCCAGTTCTTCCTTGAACCAGGCCAGCTCTTCATCAGGAATCATGTTCACGGTCCACTTGAAGTTTCCTTCGGAATAATGCTCACCCTTCATGTTATTGAAGCAGGCATCGAGGACGATGTATTTGACGCCGCCGAAAGTGAAACTGTAGTAGCTCTTTCCGTTTGCCGGGCCGTAGTTCGGGGTATTCACAAGGTAGTCAGAGTAAGAAATCTTATCGAAGTCGTGGTTGCCGGCGATGTGGTAGCGGGGGCCGTTAAAAGTGCGGTATTCGTTTTCAATGGTTTTGAGGAAGTTCAGCGTGCCTTCGCGGTCGCCGTTGTCCTGGCAGTCCTTGAAGTCGCCCAGTTCGATCATAAAGTCGAGATCGCGGGTGTTGAACAGGTCAAGGGCCTGACGGAATTTGGCCATGGAGTGAGCGTAAACGCGGATGGAGTCTTCGTTTTCGATGCGGCGGATGGGCTGAACGCTGTAATGAATATCAGTTACCCAGCCAAACGTGGAAAGGAGCTGATCGCGCGGGGGAACTTTGATGTCCTCAGGAGCAAAGGGGGTCTGGGCGAGAGCGCTGCCTGCGGCGGGGAAAAACAGAAGACCGGCTGCTGCGGCTTTGAGGAAGGAACGGCGTTTCATCATGAGTGATACTCCCTGTATTTGATATTTCATTGAAGGCGTAATCGGCGGACAGATTTGGACTCTGCCGAAGAACAGAGGCATTTTCGTTTGGGAGGCGTTGCAATCCCGTTCCGCGATTGTGAATTTTGTGTGTCCGCGGGAGAGGATTTGTGGCTGGGTGGCGCACGGAAGTGCTGCCTTCTGCCTCTGTTGAACATGCGTGCTGTCAGGGAGTGCTTCTGTATTTGTGGGAGCGCGGGAGAGACACTGCGGTCAGTTCTGATGTGGGGCCAATAAACGATCGTTTAGTGGGCCTATTGAGCTATCGCTACACTGTACCCTGGTATTCCAGCTTAATACGGGAGCGTTTCAGAAAAATGGGAGTGGGAAGCCGGATTCATATGCTGCGTGTCTCTATGGGGGGAAACTGGGCCTCACGCCGGAAGAACACGTTCCTGTTTCAGGGGAGACTGCAGCGGGGAGATGGCTGCAACTGGGTGAGACTCATGGACGGGACGACCGAAAGAAGAGCGGCCCAGAATCTGTTCGGCCCTAATCGCGTTTCGTGTACAGTTATTGCGATGGTATGAAGGGCTTGGAATCCGCAGTACAGGAGACAGAAGAGAGCCTGGAAAAGGAGAGGGGGTGCGGAGGAGGCCCTGCACAAGGATTCTCAGGCCCACGCAGTAATCAGGGCTCCAGGGAAAACAGGGCTGGGGGCTTTCCGGCATACGTGACAGAAGCAGGGATGGGCGTAGCGGCCTGTCCGGACAGGCCCAGCCGACATGGCAGGGGGAACACAGAAATCCGCTGTGTCCGCTGCTTTCGCCGGAAAGAACCATGGCTCTTTGATGGAAGCCCGGTTCTTCCCCGGAAAGGCATTTTTCTATGGCGGATTTCTTCCGCCTGCTTTTTCGTATCCAGGTTTTACGGGGCAGCGGTAGAGAGGGAGCTGCAGGTGCGTGTTCTTCTGTATCGGCCCGGCGCCTGCGTTTCGTCTTTTCTTCGTGGGCTTCCGGTGTTTTCAGAGGGCCCCAGGCAAACAAAAAGGGCGCCGATCTTCCAATCGGCGCCCTTATGATGGCAGATGGCGGAAAGGGAGGGATTTGAACCCTCGATACAGGTTTAAGCCCGTATACTCACTTAGCAGGCGAGCTCCTTCGGCCGACTCGGACACCTTTCCGCGCTAAGCTACAAAATCTCTACTCTCAGATGCTCCTTATGTCAAGCGCCATTTTTGCTTTGTTGACCGTATCAGTGCCTGAGGATAAAATAATTCCCTAAAAATTTAGTAAACCATGGGGTTGGAAAATGCCAAAGACGCAGGAACCTGAAGTTAAGGAAAGCACGGATTTTATCCGCGCAAAGATTATGGCAGATAATGCCTCTGGCCGTTTCAATGGGAAAGTGCACACGCGGTTTCCACCCGAACCTAACGGCTACCTTCACCTCGGGCATGCCAAGTCCATCTGCCTGAACTTCGGCGTGGCGAAAGAGTTCAACGGACTCTGCAATCTGCGCTTCGATGATACGAATCCCACCAAGGAAGACACGGAATACGTGGAGTCTATCAGGGAAGATGTTCGCTGGCTTGGTGGCGACTGGGGCGATCGTGAGTTTTACGCTTCCAATTATTTCGACAAGCTGTACGAGTACGCCGAGCAGCTCATCAAAATGGGAAAGGCCTATGTGGATGACCTTACCGCCGATGAGATTCGTGAGTACAGGGGGACACTGACTCAGCCGGGCAGGGAGAGTCCCTATAGAAACCGTTCTGTCGAGGAGAACCTCGATCTCTTCAGGCGTATGCGCGCTGGCGAGTTTGCGGATGGCACGCACGTGCTGCGCGCGAAGATCGACATGGCGTCTCCCAATCTGGTCATGCGTGATCCCACCCTGTACAGGATACGCCATGCCACGCAACACCGCACCGGTGACAAGTGGTGCATCTATCCCATGTACGATTTCACGCACCCCCTGAGCGACTCCATAGAGGGTATCACGCATTCGCTCTGTACCCTGGAGTTCGTGAACAACAGGGAGCTGTACAACTGGGTGCTGGAGACGCTGAACGTCTACCATCCCGAGCAGACTGAATTTGCCCGTCTCAACCTTACCTATACGGTGCTTTCCAAACGCAAGCTTATCCAGCTTGTGAAGGAAGGATATGTGAAAGGGTGGGATGACCCGAGAATGCCCACTCTGAGCGCCCTGCGCCGCAGAGGCGTTCCTCCGGAAGCCATTCATGATTTCTGCCGGAGGATCGGAATGGCCAAGTCTGAAGCCGTGGTTGAATATGGTCTGCTTGAATTCTGCATCCGCGAATATCTTAACGCCCATGCGCCGCGCTGGATGGCGGTTCTCAATCCTGTCAGACTCGTTATCGACAATTATCCCGAGGATCAGGAAGATGTCTTTGAGATGCCTCTGTATCCTGACGACGATTCCTTCGGATCCCGCAAGGTTCCCTTCACCAGGGAACTCTACATCGACCGCGATGACTTCCGCCTCGATCCGCCGAAGAAGTACTACCGCCTGGCCCCCGGGCAGGAAGTGCGGCTGCGTTATGCCTATTTTGTTACCTGCACGGATGTCGTGAAGGATGCCGAGGGCAATGTCCAGGAAATTCACTGTACCTACGACCCAGCTTCCCGCGGAGGCAACAGCCCTGACGGCCGCAAGGTCAAGGGCACCATTCACTGGGTGAGCGCGAAGTACGCTCTTCCCGCTGAGGTGCGGCTGTATGAACAGCTTTTCTCCGTGGCAGATCCCAACAATGTTCCGGAGGGGAAGACGTTCCTCGATTACATCAATCCTGACTCCCTCAGGACCGTGAGCGCACGTCTTGAGCCTGCCATGGCGCAGATCAGGACCGGTGAAACGGTGCAGTTCGAGCGTGTGGGCTATTTCTGCAAGGACAGGGACAGCACGGATGAACTGCCCGTCTTCAACCGTACGGTGACACTCCGCGATACCTGGGCCAAAATCGAGAAGAAAGGCGCCAAATAGTCGCACATGCGATGCCTTTTCGCTTGACATCAGTTGTGTGTGGGAATAAAAGCAACCAACTGAATGGGACGTTAACTCAGTAGGTAGAGTATCTGCCTTTTAAGCAGAGAGTCGCAGGTTCGATCCCCGCACGTCCCACCAATGAAAATAAGCCCCCGCGTTTCTCAGAAACGCGGGGGCCTTTTTGTTTTCCGGAATGTGAAGCAGTAAAAAGGGCGGTTCTCTCAAGAGATACCGCCCCTGTCATCGGAAAGGCTGCGCTGGAAGCTGCTTAGTGCATCTTCAGAACACCCCAGCAGCCGATGCCGCAAAGAATGAGGAAACCATAGAACCACATGGTGCGTCCCCCTGTTTTTGATGAATACTGAAACCGAACCCCGGAGCGGAAAAAAGAGTACTTTCCGCATCCAGCTTCCCGCCACACAAAGGTCAGCTCCGGGCTGAACACCGATCCTGACTTTGATTAATGACAATAGTCACTTTTGCGCCAGCCGTCTACTTTTTCGTGGCGCCGGACATGCGGCCCATCAGGCTTCGCAGGTGTGTATCCCAAACAGAGGAACCGTGAGCTCATGGACGCCCGCTCGTCATCCTTATCTCCAGTCCGTGGACATAATCTTTTCCTGCCATCTGTAAGGTTCAGCATGGCAGCCATACGGGAGAGTCCTGTGTTCACTGCCCCGGGGATCCATATCCTTGTGTCAGTGACACAACCGGGCTGTTTTCTGAGAGGGGGCAGGCTTCTGAAAATACAGGCGGACTGTCGCCTCTTCACCCAATCATGAGTTTTGCCGCGTACGCCGGACTCGTGCTTTTCAGTACGGATCCTTATGTCTTGGCCTGTTCTAAAACATTTTGCGGGCCAGAAAGTATCCGATCATACCGCAGCCGAGGGCAATGGCCAGATATCCGAGCATGGTAAATTCCTCCTGCATGAACGCGTGCAGACTGACAGCTGCCTGGGAAGGCGCCATTGTCCGCACGGCTGATTTCTGGTCATAGACGTAATCGCCCTCAAGATCTACCTTCTGCGGAAAACCATGATATCCCTTTTTTGCGGACTGTGGCTTCGTATGCTAAGAACGTCTTTTTGCAAATAGGGATGATCGGGAGGAACCAAGAATGGCAATCCGGCTTTTCAGAACACACTGGTTCAGGCTGGCTTTCGCGGCCATACTCGCGGCTCTTCTCGCGCTGGAAACAGCCTGTGCGGAGTGGAAGGTGACCCCCAAGGGGGAAGTGTCTACGACCATTTCTACCAGCGGTCATTAGCCTGGCGGAGTATGCGAAGTTTTTTCCGTTGAACAGCAAAGTGAGAAAATATGGAATCCGAGAAGCAAAATACTGAGACCAAGAAGAACGAAAAACCTTTGTGGCTGGAATATACCGAGGCGTTCCTTGTCGCTCTGGTTCTGGCGTTCTTTATCCGTACCTTTTTCGTGCAGGCCTTCAAAATTCCGTCCGAGTCCATGCTGAATACGCTGCTCGTTGGCGACCATCTGCTGGCAACGAAATTTGATTACGGCGTTTATATCCCCTTCACTGATATTCAGCTTTATAAGGGGCATGACCCGCAGCGGGGCGACATCATCATTTTCGAATATCCGAGGGATCCCAGCGTTTCCTTCATCAAACGTATCATCGGCGTTCCCGGTGACGTCATTGAGGTGCGTAACAAGCAGCTGTACCGGAATGGAGAACCTGTCAGGGAAGACTACATCCGTGTCGATGAACCCAACAATGTGGTTCCAGTGCGGGATGTTTTCGGACCTGTCACTGTGCCGCCGGACAGCTATTTCTGCATGGGCGACAACAGGGATAATTCCATGGACTCCCGTTTCTGGGGATTCGTGAAACGCAGGGCGATTCAGGCCAAGGCCAGGCGTATTTACTGGTCCTGGGATGGGCCGCTGGATGTCCGCTGGAGCCGGATTGGCCGGGCTATCCACTGATCAGAGCTGAAATTCTCTGATGAGCAGGGCGCTGTCCATGTTTGGACGGCGCCTTTTTTTTTGATCCCCCGGGGACTCTGATCTTTTCCAGGGAGACCAGAGATGCTGGAAACTGGGAACAGTGTGGAACATTGGGAGTCCGCTTTTGTCTCCCAATCCAGGGAAAAACTGTTTGCTGCAGAGGAACCGGAGACAGAAAATGACATGTTATAAAAAAAATTGCTTCTTTTTGCTCCTGTCCTCTTGACTCTTTGGGTGAGAAGATTATTTTGGTGTTGTTTTAAAGAGAACAACTTCAACCATGAGCCTTCTCTGCTTTGAAGACGGCGGAGGTTTCCTTCGGAGGGGGAAACAGAGGCTGCATTCCCGGCCTGGCGGCCGGACTGAGCGCAACGGACGGTTCAGAGTCCGCACGTCTGAAACAAGGCAGCGTTTCCCGTAACCGGGAATAGAAGCCTTTCCCTGATTGCCGGATATGTGACCGCTTCTCCCATTACCAGGGCGGCCGCAGACGGGTGTCGGAGGAATCATTCAGGCGGCAGTGCTGATATTTTACGAACAACCCCAGAGCCTTACTCCTCATAAGGATCCGCATCTTCTTTCCGGGATCACTTACGGTGCGGATCCTTCAAAAAGATTTCAGGCCGGTCCGGGACTGGCTCCATATATTTCCCCGGCTGCTTCTTCCGGAGCGTTTTTTCTTTTTCTCCGGATCTGCCCCGCACGGATGGATTATGTCACGCGCGGGAAGAAGTCCCACATATTAACGGTTACCCTCCTCTCTAGAGAAAGCCGCACTGTTCCTGGGTCAGGCATCCCCTGGGCAGTGCGGCTTTCTGTTTGGATTGGAAATGAAGCTGTCTGGAAAGGCTGGGGGGAAGAGAAGAGTCTGCTGGCGGAGAGAGTGACTTTCGGATGCCTCTGCCTCAGGGATGATTTCTTTGTCAGAAATAAAAAACGCCGGAACGAATCCGGCGTTTTCCCGTGCAGTGTGCCCGGTTGGCTAACGTTCGGCCGTACGCATACGGCGGCCTTTGTTTTTTCTGTTCTTGGGACTTCTGTGAATGACGCCGCCGTCTGCACCATGCAGAGTGGCAAGGGCTTCACGGGCCGTCAGTTTCCAGTCAGGATGATAAATATCCGCGGGCGTAGCCTGAAGAATGGAATCGTAGGGGACGTTGCCGGCACTGGCACTGGCAAGGAAACCGGCATCAAGAAGCCGGCAGCACTCCTGCCCTCTCGTCAGTGGATCCGGGGCCCCCAAGACTACAGCGAGAATCCTGTGTCCGTCTCTTTCTGCCGTGGCAATGATGTTGTAGCCGGATTTGTTGACCCAGCCGGTCTTGAGACCGTCTGCGCCTTCGAAATTGCCCAGCAGGGGATTTTTGTTCCATGTCAGCGTCTGTCCATGCCGCAGGTAATGCGTGTTGTGGTACACGAGCATTTCGAGGTGGCTGTGCAGGTAGGCGCGGGCAAGGAGCATCATGTCACGGGCGGTTGTGTACTGATCTTTCGCCGGAAGACCGTTCGGATTCACAAAATGTGTGTTGGACATGCCCAGGGAGCTGGCCTTGGCATTCATCATATCCACGAAATTCTGTTCGGAGCCTCCTATGAATTCCGCGACCGCCATGGAGGCGTCATTGCCTGAGGAAACAGACATGCCAAGGAAGAGATCGTTAAGTGAAACGGTCTCGCCTTCAGTGAGCCCCATGCGTGATCCGCCGGTTTCCGCCGCATGCTTTGAGATGGGAACCAGGCTGTTCATGTCGGCCTTGCCGGCGTCTATGCTGTCCAGAGCCACAAAAATGGACATGATTTTTGTGAGGGAGGCTGGCGGAATAAGGGCATCCGCATTCTGCTCGTAAAGAAGCTGATCCCTGTCAACATCGAGAACGATGACAGAAGCGGCTTTGACCGTTGAGCCCGGCGCGATTTCCGGAGCGGCATGAGCGGGACCCGTTAGAGCAAAGGCTGTAAGGGCAAGGAAAAGGAACAGAAGTGCGGTGGCGTGATATCTGTGAACGGGAAACAAGAGGCACTCCCCCCGGTAACTGTCTGCTTTGCATCAGGACAGTACCCGGTATATTTTTAGATGCGAAACGCTTTTAAGCCCGAGGCGGCCGACCGTGCAAGTAATTTTATCACTTCGCGGTCAGAATACTCCCTCCTTTATAGGCGGGAGATGAATTGACGCACCTCTTTTACATCGACAAAAGATTTACGCTGTTCTGTGCCGCTTTGACAGGCCGGCTAAATTTTGTCCCCCTGTCCATAACTTCTCAGGTGCTGACCATTTGATATTCTGCCGATCATTGTGAATCGTTCCCTCAGGAATATGGATGCCTGCTCCAGGCAGGATCTTTTATATCGTTGTATCTCTGAAAAGCTTTGGAGGCGCCCGTCTTTGACAATTTTATTGAGGTCCTGCTGAAAAATTCCAGACAGCGCTTCCTGTGCCGTCCGCTGGGTACAGGCTTCTTCGTATCCTGCTCGAAACGTGGCCTGCGGTTCCTGAATTTTTTGATCCGGTGCTGGTGATGCCCCTCAGCCAGGGACTGCCATCCCTGTATCCCGGAAGCTTTCTGCCATAAGGGAAAGTACTGCCGCGCCCCTCGCTGCATGGCGTTTTCTGTAAAGGGGCCTCCTTTCGGGATGACATCCGATGAGCGGCTCTGACGGCCATGAATCTGGAATGCTCTGTTCACTGCTGCGGTGTGAGCCTCGTATACCACCTCTCCGGTTGCGCTGACGACTCCTCAGCCAATAAGGCTTCCGAACACCCGGTGAAGCTGCAGCACCATAGACTCCGCCCGGCTGCGTCCGTGGGGCCTGGTAAGCGGGGCAGCTGACTCGCAGTGTGCAAAAAAGGGGAAAATCCAAACAGGATTTTCCCCTCCGTCTAAGTTATAGAAAACGCAGTGCAGAGCTACTTGTTTTTGGAGACCACTTCAACAGCGGTTTCCGCAATTTGCAGCTCCTCGTTGGTAGGAATGACGAGGATCGGAATACGGCTGTCAGGAGCAGAGATAGCCCTGGCACCACTCTTGCGGGCGCGGTTAGCTTCGGTATCGAGCTTGAATCCGATGCCTTCGAGGCCTTCCATGACAGCGGCACGCACGAGCTCATCGTGTTCGCCGATACCGGCCGTGAACGTCACAGCATCGACCTTGCCGCCCAGCAGGAAGAAATAAGAACCGAGGATCTTCTTAATGCCGTGAACGAGCATACGGAAGGCGAGTTCGGCTCTTTTGTTGCCGTTCTCGCGTTCCTTGTGCACGTCACGCATGTCGGCAGAACCGCAGAGAGCCTGAAGGCCGGACTTCTTGTTCATGAGGGTATCCATTTCCTCAGGAGTGAAGCCCTTCTTCTTCATGATGAAGGGAACGATGGCCGGGTCGAGAGTGCCGCAACGGGTGCCCATGATCATGCCTTCGAGAGGAGTCAGGCCCATGCTCGTATCAAGGCATTTGCCGTTCTTTGTGCAGCTCAGGGAAGAGCCGTTGCCGAGGTGCATGACGATGCAGTTGGTCTCTGAAAGAGGCTTGTGCAGGAACTCAGCGGTCTTCTTGGAGACATAGGTGTGGGACGTTCCGTGGAAGCCGTAGCGGCGGATGTGCAGGTCTTCGTAGTACTCATAGGGAAGGCCGTACATATAGGACTCAGGCGGCATGGACATGCCGAACTGCGTATCGAAGACGGCAACGTTGGGAGTACCCGGGAAAAGATCCTGGCAGACTTCGATGCCCATGAGGTTGGCCGGGTTGTGAAGCGGTCCGAGAGGGATGCAGTCGCGAATGACCTGCTTGACCTGATCGTCGACAAGCTTGGGCTCGGTCATGGCCTCGCCGCCGTGCAGGACGCGGTGGCCGATGGCGTAGATTTCGCTCTTGTCCCTGATGACGCCCTTCTCGGGATCCGTGAGAAGCTGGATGACAAGCTCCATGGCTTCCTTATGCGAGGGGAAGGGCTGCTCCTTGACGATCTTTTCGGCATGATCGCTGTCGGGTGCGATCTTATGGGTCAGCATGCCCATGGGAAGGCCAATGCGTTCGGCGACACCGGAGCAGAGGACCTCATGGCTGTCCATTTCGAGGAGCTGATATTTGCAGGAAGAAGATCCAGCATTAACAACGAGAACTTTCATTCGGGTATCCTTTGTTCTTGCAGAGGCTTAAGGGATTAGGCTTTTTCAGCGGCTTTTTCAGCTGCGGCCTGGATGGCAGTGATGACCACAGTGTTGACAATATCCGGAACCAGGCAGCCACGGGAGAGGTCGTTGACGGGCTTGCGGAGACCCTGCAGGACAGGACCGATGGCGATGGCGCCGGCCGCACGCTGAACCGCCTTGTACGTGTTGTTGCCGGTATTGAGATCGGGGAAGATAAAGACGGTGGCGCGTCCCGCAACCTGGCTGTTCGGGAGCTTGGTCTTGGCCACGGTGGGATCGATGGCAGCGTCGTACTGAAGCGGGCCTTCGAGCATGAGCTCAGGAGCCTTTTCCTTGGCGATGCGGGTGGCTTCCTTCACCACGTCCACATCAGCACCCTTGCCGGAATTGCCGGTAGAGTAGGAGAGCATGGCCACGCGGGGTTCAATACCGAAGAGCTCGGCGGTATGGGCCGAGGTGATGGCGATTTCCGCGAGCTGATCCGCGGTGGGGTTGGGGTTGACCGCGCAGTCACCGAAGACGAGGACGCGGTCCTTGAGGCACATCAGGAAGACGGAGGAAACCACGGAGAATCCGGGACGGGCCTTGATGAACTGGAAGGCAGGACGGATGGTGTGAGCCGTGGTATTGATGGAGCCGCTGACCATGCCGTCGGCGTCTCCTTTCTTGACCATCATGGTGCCGAAGTAGGTGGAATCCATCATGGTATCACGGGCCTGTTCGATGGTCACACCCTTCTGCTTGCGGTATTCATAGAAGGAATTGGCGTAGTCCTCGAATTTGGGAGACGTGAGCGGATTGATGATTTCCGCCTTGCTGATGTCGAGCCCGAGAGCGGCGGCTTTGCTGACGATCTTCTGCTTGTCGCCGAGGAGAATGATGTCGGCGGCTTCGCGGCGCAGCAGGATGTCAGTGGCCTGCAGGATACGGGGTTCCTCACCTTCGCAGAGGACAATGCGCTGTTTGCTCTGGCGGGCACGTTCGAGCAGATTGTATTCGAACATAAGAGGCGTGACGCGGCGCGGTTTTGCAGAGGATGTGATCTTCTGCGCAATGGCCTTGCCATCCACGTAATGCTCAAAGAGGCCGAGGGCCGTGTTGACCTTGCGGGCATCACAGGGCTCGATGGTTCCCTGCACCTGCTGGACGAACTGGGAAGCGCGGAAGGTGTGATGCTGGGTGACCAGAATGGGCAGCGGGGTCGCGGTGATACCCTTGAGGATTTCCATGGTGGCATCGGAAGGTCTCAGGCCGCCGGTGAGCAGAACGCCGGAAATATTGGGCTGGTTGCTGGAGACCTTGGCGGCGATGGCAGCAAGCAGGATGTCGGAGCGGTCGCCGGGGGTGATGATCAGGAGATCCTTTTCCAGGTAGGAAAGGAAGTGATCCACATGCATGGCGGCGATGAGGAAATTGGAGACCAGCACCTCGGGATGTTCGGAACCGCAGATGAATTCGGCGTCGAGGGAGCGGGCCACGTCGCCGAGCGTCGGGCTGCCGAGAGTCTTATCCTCGGGAATGGCGTAGATGAGGGCCTGTTCGCCATCGCGGGCGAAGCCGCTGCGAAGCCCGGAAAGCTCTGCGTTGGAGAGGTTGGAGCGGTTGATGACAGTGGTGACCAGGTCACAGTGGCTGGTCATGGTCTCCATGCTCATATGGATGATCTGGCGCAGTTCAGGCAGATTCTTGTCCTTGCCGCTCACCACGAGAAGGACAGGGGCACCGATATTGCCGGCGATATCCGCGTTGAGCTCGAATTCAAACGCCGCATCCTTGCCGCGGAAGTCGGTGCCGAGGCAGAGGACGAAGTCATACTTGGCCTCAAGGGCTTTGAATTTCTTGAGGATGCTTTCTTCGAGGGCGCTCTTGGAATCGCGGTTGATGATGTCGTAGGCCTCGTCTTCCGTGTAAGCGAAGGTGTCGCAGTAGTTCTGCTCGAGCTTGAAATATTCAAGGAACAGATTGATTGCGCTGTCCTTCTTGTCGAATTCAGGCTGGGCGATGATAGGCCTGAAGACCGCGATTTTGCTGGTCTGCGTGCTCAGGAGCTGCATGACGCCGAGGGCGATGGCGCTCTTGCCGGAATGCGGGCCGGCAGCGGTGATGTAAAGAGTTTTGCTCATAGCGAATTCGGTGCCGCGGAATAAGATGTATCCCGACACCGCCTCCCATAGAATTTAGAAATGTTGGCCTTCGTAACGGCAGGTACACCGTGCGCGGCATTCCGGGCCGGCAGGCGTGATACCTTCGGGATGAGGCGGAGAAGAGCGGAAAAGAAGAAAAGACGGTTTTCCAGGGGCTCCGTCTGGATGCCGGACGGGGCGGAGCCAGCCGCCGGCTTCATGGCGTGCGTACCAAAAAGACGGAAAAGAATAAAGCAAAAAAGGGGGAAAGGAAAGATACGACAGGGAACCGGAGATCGTTCCGGCTATCAGGGAAGGGGTTGTAAAAAGGCAGGGCGTGAGGATTCCTCACGCCCTGCCATGTTATCGGATACGGTTACTTGTCAGAACCGGGCTTGATGCCGGGCATTTCGGCGAGAAGCTTGTAGAGCTCGCCGCGTTCCTCATAGAGGCTGCCGAGCTGAGCGCGGAGCTTGGCGGACATTTCGGGATTCTTCTTGGCGAGAGAAGCATAACGGTTCTCGCCGCTGAGGAATTCGTTGAGGTCGCCAGTGGGTTCCTTGCTGTCAAGCTGGAAGGGATTCTTGCCTTCCTTGGCCAGTTCGGGGTTGAAGCGGTAGAGCATCCAGTAGCCGGCCTGCACGGCAAGCTTGCCTTCTTCCATGCTCTTGCCCATGCCCTTGCGGATGCCCTGGTTGATGCAGGGAGCGTAAGCGATGATGAGCGAGGGGCCCTTGTAGGCTTCAGCTTCCTTGAAGGCCTTGAGAACCTGGTTCTTGTCAGCGCCCATGCAGATGGAGGCCACGTAGACATAGCCGTAGGTCATGGCCATGCGGCCGAGATCCTTCTTGCCGGTGCGCTTGCCGGCCATGGCGAACTGGGCGATGGCGCCGAGCGGGGTGGCCTTGGAGGCCTGGCCGCCGGTGTTGGAGTACACCTCGGTGTCGAGGACGAGGACGTTGATGTCTTCGCCGGAAGCGAGGACATGGTCGAGTCCGCCGTAACCGATGTCGTAGGCCCAGCCGTCGCCGCCGAAGATCCAGCAGCTCTTCTTGGTGAAGAGGTCGGCCATATCGTAGATCTGGTCAGCCAGGGGGCAGTCGATTTCATCGAGGGTCTCAAGGTTGGCCATCACCTTCTCGCCGTAGGAGCGGGAAGCTTCGGCGTCGTCCTTGTTGTCCAGCCAGCCCTGCAGGGCATCCTTCAGCTCGCCTTCGACGCCTTCGGTAGCCAGAGCCTTGGTTACGAGGTCAGCCAGCTTGGCGCGGCGCTGCTTGATGCCGGACATGATGCCGAAGCCGTATTCGGCGGCGTCTTCAAAGAGCGAGTTGCCCCAGGACGGGCCGAAGCCGTCTTCGTTGACGGTGTACGGAGAGGTCGGGGAAGAAGCGCCCCAGATGGAAGAGCAGCCGGTGGCGTTGGCGACGACCATACGTTCGCCGAAGAGCTGGGTGAGAACCTTGACATAAGGAGTCTCGCCGCAGCCGGCACAGGCGCCGGAGAATTCAAGCAGAGGCTGCTGGAGCTGGGAGCCCTTGAGGCTGAAGCGATCCATGAGCTGGCTCTTGACGGAGATATTGGCTTCAGCGAAGGCCAGGTTGGCCTTCTGGTCGGCCATCTGCGTCTCAAGAGGCTTCATGACCAGGGACTTTTCCTTGGAGATGCAGATGTTGGCGCAGGAGCCGCAGCCGAGGCAGTCTTCAGGATAGACCTGGATGCGGAACTTCATGCCCTTGAGCTCCTTGCCCTTGGCGTCGATGGTCACGAAGCTTTCGGGAGCGCCTTCGAGCTCGTCAGGCTGGGCCACAACGGGACGAATGGCGGCATGGGGGCAGACGAAGGTGCACTGGCAGCACTGCACGCAGGTCTCGGGATTCCATTCGGGAAGCATGATGGCCACGCCGCGCTTTTCGAAGGAGGTGGTGCCATTGGGCATGGTGCCGTCAGGAGACATGGCGGAAACGGGCAGATCGCCGCCGTTCTGGGCAAGAATGGGACGAACCACGTTGGCGATGTAGTCGGGATCGCTGTCATGTCTGACAACGGCACCTTCCGTGGTATCGGCCCAGGAGGCGGGGTAGCTGACTTCGTGGAGGGCGCTGACGGCCTGATCCACGGCGGCGATGTTCATATTGACGATCTTGTCGCCCATGCTGCCGTAGGTCTTCTTGATGGATTCCTTGAGCAGGGCCACGGCCTTGTCAAAAGGAATGACGTCGGCGAGCTTGAAGAACGCGGTCTGCATGACCATGTTGATACGGCCGCCGAGGCCGACGTTCTGGGCCACGTCAACTGCGTCGATGGTGAAGAACTTGAGGTGCTTGCGGGCAATGGTATTCTTCATGGACGCGGGAAGGTTTTCTTCCAGGGCCTTGAGATCCCAGTTGCAGTTGAGCACGAAAGTGCCGCCGTCCTTGATGCCGCGCAGAAGGTCGTACTGCGTGACGTAGGCTGCCTTGTGGCAGGCCACGTAATCGGCGCTCTGGATGAGGTAGCAGGACTTGATGGGAGACTTGCCGAAACGCAGGTGCGAAGCCGTGAATCCGCCGGACTTCTTGGAGTCGTAGGCGAAGTAGGCCTGGGCGTAGAGGTCGGTGTTGTCACCGATGATCTTGATGGCCTGCTTGTTGGCGCCCACGGTGCCGTCAGAGCCGATGCCGTAGAAGAGACAGCTGATGGTGCCTTCGGGCACGGTGCTGAAGCTGGGACCGATTTCGAGGGAAGTGTTGGTGACATCATCCTCGATGCCCACGGTGAAGTGGTTCTTGGGCTGCATGCCGAGCAGGTTGTCGTAGACAGCCTTGACCATGGCAGGCGTGAAGTCCTTGGAGCCGAGGCCGTAGCGGCCGCCAACGATGTTGGGAGTGTATCCGCCCTTTTCCTGGAAAGCGGTGCACACGTCCTGATACAGAGGCTCGCCGAGGGATCCGGGTTCCTTGGTACGGTCGAGGACAGCGATCTGGCTGACCGTGCTGGGAATGACCCTGAGCATGTATTCGGGAGCAAAGGGACGGAAGAGGTGCACTTTGACGAGGCCGACGCGCTCGCCTTCGGCGTTCAGGCGGTTGACGGTTTCTTCGATGACTTCGCAGGAAGAGCCCATGCTGATGATCACGCGGTCAGCCTCGGGATCGCCCACGTACTCGAAGAGGTGATGCTCACGTCCGGTGAGAGCGGCCACCTTCTTCATGTTGGCTTCCACGATGGCGGGCACGCGCTGATGATTGCTGTTGGCGGCCTCGACGTTCTGGAAGTAGATGTCGGGGTTCTGGGCGGTGCCGCGGGTCTCGGGGTGCTCGGGGTTCATGCCGCGGGCGCGGAATTCAGCGATGGCGTCCCAGGGAACGAGCTTGCGGATGTCGTCGTAGTCGATGACTTCGATCTTCTGAATTTCGTGAGAAGTGCGGAAGCCGTCGAAGAAGTGCAGCATGGGGACGCTGGATTCGAGGGCGGAAAGGTGGGCGACCAGAGCGAGATCCATGCATTCCTGGACGGAGTTCGAGCAGAGCATGGAGAAGCCGGTCTGGCGGCAGGCCATGACGTCCTGATGATCACCGAAAATGCACAGGGCATGGCTGGCGAGAGCGCGGGCAGCCACATGGAAGACGCCGGGCAGGAGTTCGCCGGCAATCTTGTACATGTTGGGGATCATGAGGAGCAGGCCCTGGGAGGCCGTGTAGGTGGAAGCCAGAGAGCCGCTAGCAAGCATGCCATGCACGGCACCGGCGGCACCAGCCTCGGACTGCATCTCACGGACGGACACGGTCTGGCCGAAAACGTTCTTGACGTTTTTGGAAGCCATGTCGTCGATAACCTCGCCCATGACAGAGGACGGGGTGATGGGGTAGATGGCGGCAGTGTCAGAGAGCGCGTACGCGATCCACGCGGTAGCGGTGTTGCCGTCCATGGTTTTCATCTTTGCCATGTGTTTCCTCCTAAGAAACAACTCAGTCTCGCAAGTCAAACATGCGCGTCAGCAGAACAGTGGTCAGTCTGCAGTGTGCCGGATTCTTCCCGTACCCTGCGTGAAGTTCACCCGCCAGTGGGTGCAGCCGGGACCGCGCCAGTGTTGGCTAATCTGTGAAAAAATTTTCTTTAGGCGCGGCCAATTTAGCAGGAAGAATAAAGATTGCAAGCTGAAATTATTGCTCATTTTTTAATAATGCTGTCGATTTTCAGCCTCTTTCTCTCTGGATCCTCGGTCTGGGTGGGCATATAATAAAAAATTTCGGGCTTGAAAAGTGCGCCGCCGCATTTCCGTGATTTTAGGCATGAGTAAGGCGTGGCCAACATATGTCACAATAAAAACGCCTATAACTACTTGTATAAATTGAAATTATAAAATACACATGTTGATATATACAGGGTGGTAATATTATGGCGTCGGAAATTCACGGCGGTCGTGGCTATGTTTACTGTCTGCGCTATCTGGTTGTCTGGTGCGTTAAGCACAGACACAAGGTGCTGACAGAAGAAATTGTGACTGAACTGGAAAACATTCTTCGAAAAATAGCTAATGACAACAAATTCAGTATATTAGAGTTCAACGCTGACAAAGACTATGTCCGTATCCTCATAGACTGTTCCCCGCAACATTTTATCCCAGACATGATGAAAGCAATCAAAGGGGTTTCAGCAAGAATTCTGATGAAAAAGTTTGGCGGCGGGCTGAGACAGAAGCTATGGGGCGGGCATCTCTGGAACCCGTCATACTTTATTTCTACAGTTTCAGATAATACTGAAGAACAGGTCAGGAAGTACATACAGTCGCAGGGCAGAAAACATTAAGAAGCCGGAGCTGCCGCCGGGAAGATATGCTCAGCGTACAAAGTCAAAATCAGGGATAGCCGTAAGGCACCTGCTGACACTATAGCGTATCGTAAGGCGGCAGAATCCTTTACCGGAGTCTGCCCTGCCGAATGGGACAGCATTTCACTGGCTGCTGATACTGTCAGGCAGTGGATTTCAAGGCTGCCGGAAGAAAAAGGCTCTCTGTATCATTGGCGGAACAGGATAAAGAAGGCTCAGCGGCAGGGGGGTCAGAAAAATGCCGGAAATGTGAGCCGGAGCCAAAGACATCAACCGATAGCATAGATCACAAAACGGCCCGGTTTATCGCTGACGCCGCAGCGCTCTGCTCCGCTTCTGTTATTGTCTTTGAGCACCCTGATCGTAATGGAAGTAAGGCTCAGAGGAAAAAAGCTGCATCTCCGGAGAGCGCGGCTGTCCAGCGTATTGTTGCCGGCAAAGCTCATCGTGCTGGTGTCCGGAACACCTCCCCCCTCCTTTCTATCGCTCCGGCAGAGCAGAGCGGGACAAAACCAGTTACTTCATGTGTACGTTCGCAAGATGAGGGGGCACAGGGAGGGGAGGCAGACAGAGGCCTGTTGCCCCGTCAGGCTAGGCAGGCATGGACTTTGCGGGTATTGTAGCGGCGGAATGACGGGGGACGGCGGCTGTTCGTCCCCCCAGAAAAACGGAGTGTGAACATGACGAAGCAATGGCCCGGCGCGGGCTGTATGGCTGCCCCTCAGCCGGACAGGCTGCCTGTGGGACGTGATTTTCCATGGCTTGCCCCCCTGGCCGGATACAGCGATCTTCCTTTCAGGGCGTTGTGCCGGGAATACGGAGCCGCATGCTGCGTCACGGAAATGGTGAGTGCCAAGGGCCTCTGTTATAATGGAGGGAACACGTGGAAGGTGCTCGCCACGGCGGATGTGGATACGCCCCTCGTGGTGCAGCTTTTCGGAGCCGAACCGGAATTTCTGGAAAGGGCTGTCCATATCCTCAGGGAAAGGGGCTTTGTCTGGTTCGACCTCAACATGGGATGCCCCGTGCCCAAGGTGGCGAAACAGGGCGCCGGCGTCACCATGCTGACGGATCCCGACAACGCCCTTGCCTGCGCGAGGGCCATGATCGGTGCCGCGGATCCCGGGCATGTCAGCTTTAAGCTCAGGCTCGGTGTCACGGATAAGAACCGGAACTGGCTCGACGTGGCGCGGCGCCTCGAAGACGCCGGTGCCGGTCTCATCACACTCCATCCCAGAACGGGGAAGGAGGGATACGGCGGGCATGCCCACTGGGAGGAACTGCGGCGCGCGAAGGAAAGCCTTGGCGTGCCCGTCCTGGCTTCAGGCGATCTCTTCACCGCGGCTGACGGCGTGCGGTGTCTGGAGGAGACAGGCGTGGACGGTGTCATGTATGCCCGCGGAGCCCTGACAAACCCCAGAATCTTCAGTGACCATCGCAGCCTCGCAGCGGGAAAGGCTCCGGAGCCTCAGACGGCCGGAGGGCTCAGAAAGATGATACGGAGGCACATGGAACTTATCGGCCGTTACGGTGGAGAGGACAATGCTCTTTTCCGCCTGCGGAGTATCGTGCCCCGTTATGTGCGCTCTATGCCGGGCGTCCGCTTCCTTAGACAGAAACTTTGCGTCTGTGGGAGCTTCGCTGAACTTGATCAGATTCTGGACGACTTCCTCCTGCACAACGCCGGGGCCGTTGACGGCGAGGACCCCTTTCACGATACAAAGAGAACATCTGAACCGGAGGACACAAGCGATGGACGTTAAACGAGCCGGCACGGCCGGGTTCTGCATGGGAGTGAGCCTGGCGCTGCACAAACTGGAAATGGCCATAGAAGCCAACGGATCCGGAGGCAGCGCACTCCGCAGGATCTGCACGTACGGACCCATCATTCATAATCCCCAGGTTCTTGCCTCCTATGAAGCCAGGGGTGTTGTCTGCCTGAAGAGTGTCGATGGCGCCCGGGCCGGAGATACTGTTCTCATCCGCGCGCACGGCGTGCCCATGCAGGCCGAGGCAACACTGCGGGAGAGTGGCGCTGAAATTATCGATGCCACATGCCCGCGCGTGAAGAAGGCGCAGCTCGCCATCGCGAACTCCACTGCATCCGGGTCTTCCCTGCTTCTTTTTGGCGACGCCGATCATCCCGAGGTGCGCGGACTCATTTCCTACGCGCGCGGCAAAAGCCTTGTGTTTGCGAGTCTTAAGGAACTGACCGCACTGAATCCTGACCCTTCGGAGCCCTGGGTGCTGGCCTCGCAGACGACTCAGGACGCGTCTGAGTTCGCCCGCATACGGGAGTATCTCGAAGGAAGACTGCCCCGTCTTGAAGTCCTCGCCACCATCTGTGACGCGACAGGCGAGCGCCAGGAAGAGGCCCGCTCCATAGCTTCGGGTGTGGAAGCCATGGTTATTGTGGGCGGCCATCAGAGCGGCAACACGAAGAGACTGGCCGCTCTGTCAGCGGAATGCGGCATAGCCACCTACCATGTCGAGTCAGCGTCCGAACTCAGGGCTGTGGATTTCAGGAACGTCCGCAGTGTGGGACTGACGGCCGGGGCCTCCACGCCCAAAAATCTCATCGATGAAGCGGAGGAATGGCTGAAACGCCTTCCGTAGCAGCGCCGGAAGAGCCGGAGTCCGATCCCCGGACGGGGAGTCAGGAGGAGCACAATGTCTTTTATTCTCGGAACTGCAGGACATATCGACCATGGCAAGACCACGCTCGTGCGTGCGCTTACCGGCATAGACTGCGATCGTCTCGGCGAGGAGAAAAAGCGCGGCATCACTATTGAGCTGGGCTTTGCCTGGCTGGATCTTGGAAATGGCGACAGACTGGGCATCGTTGACGTCCCGGGACATGAGCGCTTCGTGAAGAATATGGTGGCCGGTGCGGCTGGCATCGACATGGTCATGCTGGTCATCGCCGCGGACGAGGGCGTCATGCCCCAGACAAGGGAGCACCTTGAAATATGCAGCCTGCTCGGCATCAGGGAAGGCTTTGTCGTGCTCACCAAAAAAGATATGGTCGATGCCGACTGGCTCGGTCTTGTCAAAGAGGATGTCAGGAATTTTCTCAGGGGGTCGTTTCTCGAAAACGCTCCTGTGCTGACCGTTTCCGCTGTTACGGGTGAGGGAATCCCGGAGCTGAAGGACTACATCATCAGGCGTGTGGCGTCTCTCACCCCGCCGAGGCGGCCGGACATATTCCGTCTCCCCATAGATCGCTGCTTCTCCCTCAAAGGCCACGGCACTGTCGTAACGGGTACTGTTATTTCAGGGAGCGTCCGGCATGATTCGGACGCGGCCGTCATGCCAGAGAATCTTCCTGTGCACATCCGTACGCTGCAGCGTCATGGCCGGGACGCAGAAGAGGTGGATGCCGGCGAACGCTGCGCGGCCAATCTTCAGAACGTTGAAGTCCAGGATGTGAGCCGCGGCTCGACGCTGGCGCTGCCCGGGACGCTTTTCCCTTCTTCCCGCTGGATAGTGCGCCTGCGCATGCTGAAGGACGCGCCTCATGCGCTCCGGCATCAGGGCGAAGTTCATTTTCACCACGGTACCAGGGAAATGGAAGCCCGCCTGCATTTCTTCGGGGAGAAAGAGGTGATCCCCGGAGCAGTGGCTCTGGCAGAGGTGCGCTTTTCGGAACCCGAAGTGGCTGTTTTCGGCGATCACTGCGTGATACGCGCCGGTGTGCCTCTGCGCGCTGCTGCCGGCTGCCTTGTGCTCTCGCCCCTGCCTCCTGAAATCCGCCGCAGCGACCCGCAGCGGGAGCACCGGCTTGCTCTTCTTGCAGGTCTTGCTGAACTGGCTGATCAGGGGACGCCCGAAAGCGATGCGGAACTCCTGTCTGCCGTGCTTGAGCTGAGAGGAAGCCAGGGTGCCACCAGGGCTCTTCTGAAGGTGCTCACCGGGCTGACGTCGAAGCGCCTCGACAGGGCCGTTCAGACGCTGTCTTCAAAAAAGAAGGCCGTCTGCTTTGACAGAACGGCCCAGGGCTGGATCAGTGCGCCGGATTTCGCCCGTCTCGGGGAAGCCTGTCTGAAAAGAGCCGCCGATCTTCACAGGGCAGATCCTCTGAAACCCGGCTACGCCCAGGCGGCTCTGGGAGCAGGATGGTCACAGGCTCTTTCCCCGAAGCTTGTGCAGAAGGTCTTTGAAGATTTGCTCCGGCAGGGAAAACTGATTCAGGCGGGCGACGTCCTGTGCCTCCCCGGACACGAGGTCATCCTCGACGAGAGCCAGCAGAAACTGCGTGAGGCCATGCTTGGCGCCTTCAGGAAGGGGGGACTTACCCCGCCCAATCTTTCTGATGTCATAGCCGCTGCCGGCTCGACGGAAAAGGCGGCTGCCGCCCTGCTCAGGGTGCTCGTCAGGGATAAGGAAATCTACAGAGTGAGCGACAGCCTTTATTATTCAAAGGAAGCCGTTGAGGAGATACGCGGGAAAGTGACGGAATGGTTCAAGACCCATGACGATCTTTCTGTGGCCGGCATGAAGGAGCTTCTGGGGCTTTCCCGTAAATTCATTATCCCGCTTCTGGAGTTCCTGGATCAGGAAAAGATCACGGTCCGAATCGGAGACAAAAGGCAGCTGCGCAGCCGTTAGGCGCTTTGTGTGCGGCCGGACTGTCCGCTGGTGTCTGAAATTGCTTGAGTCGGATCCTGAAACAACGTATGACTGCAAAACCTGCACATTAAATCTGATGCGGCCGGGACATTTCCCCGCTGTTTTTTCAATGAGGTCAAAATTATGCAAATTCGTCTCCTCGCGCTTCCTGTTCTGGTTCTCTCCCTCCTGCTCGGGGCCTGCCAGAATCCCTTCTCCGGTTCTTCCCCCAAGGTCGGCGTCGTCGACCTCAGCCGTCTTGTGACGGACAGCAATCCCGGCAAGGCCGCAAGGACCTTCCTGGAGAATATGCAGAAGGATTTCAATGATCGTCTGACCAGTCTGAGCAAGCAGGCTCAGGACAATCAGAAGGACGAGAAGGCCGCCCAGCAGCTGCAGTCCACCTATATGAACCTGCAGCAGCGCATGCAGGCCGAGGAGCAGAATGTGAACAACGCACTCCTTGAGCATGTGCTGAGCGTGATCAAGAAGTACCGCGAGCAGAACGGCCTGACCGTTATCCTGCGTTCAGAGGCCGCGCTTGATTACGACAAGTCCCTGGACGTGACGGAGCCGCTGCTTGCCGAAGTGAACAAGCAGAACATTGAATTCAAGCCCGTTACGCATGACGAGAAGCCTCAGGCCGCTCCTGCCGCCGGCAGCGACAAAAAGGTCAATGAAGCCCCTGCCGCGCCTGCCGCTCCCTCAGCCAACAGCAACGCCGGGGAGCAGAAAGCTCCTGCTGAGAGCGGTGCCGCTGCGAAGTAACAGCTTTTGAAGAACGTCCAGAGGACGTGAAGGCCGCTGCCCTGACGGGCGGCGGCCTTTTTTGCTCTTCTGAGGGCTTTGCCGGGGCCCTTCTTCTGTTTCAGCGCCAGCCTGGCGTTCCCCTTTCTGGCGGTGCTGAAAGCTCCTTTTAATGTGGGGAAGGGGGCCCAGCCGGATATCCGCTCCGGACCGGAACCTTCTCTGCAGGGATTTTGTTTCGAGCGCCGTGGACGCCGCAGCCCGGGGATGGGAGAAGAAACAGCGTTATCTGGGTACGGAAGGCTCCTATGAAGGGGGAAACGTTCTTTTCGGAGACGAAAAGAGGCGCGCCCCCACGGGGACGCGCCTCTTTATGGCTTAAGAAACGGGAGCTGCTTTAGTAAGCGTGTTCCTCGTCAGCGATGGTGTCAGCGTCAAGCTTGTGAGAGAAGAGCCTGTAGGCCCAGAACTGGTAGAGCAGGACGATGGGCACCATGACCAGAGCGACCACCAGCATGATTTCGAGAGTCAGATCGGAGGAACAGCCGTTGAAGGCGGTCACGGTCGCTGCCGGATCGATGGTGGAGATGATCATGCCCGGGAACATGCCGAGAACACCGAAGAAGGTCACGCCGAGGATGAAGAGGGCGCTGGAAAGCCAGGCCATCAGGAACTTCTGGCAGGCCACCATCTTCTTGATACCGAAGAGGCCGACGAGGGCCGCGAGCGGGATAAAGAGCAGGAAGGGATGGTGCAGGAAGTTGGCGTAGGTATTGGTGTAGAAGGCTGTCAGGCCGAGGAAGGCTATGAGCAGGACAAGCACGATAGGCCAGAGAACGAGCACGGCGGACAGAGCCCTTTCCTGAAGCGCGTCCTTGCTCCTGAAGCAGAGCCAGAGAGCTCCGTGCAGGGCGAACATGGCCAGGAAGAAAACGCCTCCGGCCAGGCCGTAGAGATTGAGGAACGTAAGCAGGCTGCCGTGGAAGACGCCCTGGGCATCAACCGGGATCCCCTTGAAAAGATTGGCGAAAGCCACGCCAAGAAGGACAGCGGCGGCCAGGTTGACGATGAAATGGATGGTATCCCAGAGTCCGCGCCAGGCCGGATGGTCAATCTTGTTGCGGAATTCAAAGGAAACCGCACGCAGAATGAGCGCAAAGAGAAGAACGATGAGGGGAAGGTACAGCGCGGAAAACATGACCGCGTAGGTCTTGGGAAAAGCGGCGAATGTCACACCGCCGGCGGCGATGAGCCAAACCTCGTTGCCATCCCAGAAGGGGCCGGCCGCGTTGTAGACGACGCGGCGCTCGCCTTCGTTCTTGGCGACGAAGGGCAGGAGCGCGCCGAGCCCCAGGTCGAATCCGTCAAGAATGAAGTAGACGGCCCAGAGCAGGCACCAGAGAATGAACCATATGGTTGCCAGCATAGTTATGCCTCCTCAGCAGGCCCCTTGCGGGCGTTCTTGACGAGCAGAATGATATCGAGCAGTCCGAGCAGCGAGTAGACAATGATGAAGCCCGCGAGGGTCACGGCAATGTCCGTGGCGGAAACAGGGGAGACTGCATCAGAGGTGCGCATGAGATTGAAGACAATCCATGGCTGTCTGCCTATTTCAGCGACGGCCCAGCCCGCGGCGATGGAGAAATAGGGCAGGGGGATGAACCAGACGAGCAGTTTCAGCAGCCTCGGATCGATGACTTCTCTTTTGCGCAGCCAGAAGGCCCAGAGCGAAACGAGAATGAAGAGGACGCCGAAGGCGGCCATGATGCGGAAGCTCCAGAAGGTAGGCACGACAGGCGGACGATCCTGCTTGGCAAAGTCATTGAGGCCTTTCACCTCGTGTTTGAAGTCGCCATAGGAGAGGAAGCTCAGGATGCCGGGAACGCCAATGGCCTGAATTTTGTTGCCGTCTTCACCGGGCACCACGAAAAGATAGAAGGGAGCGGATTCCGTGGTCTCCCAGTGGCCTTCCATGGCAGCCAGCTTGGAGGGCTGGTAGGTGCTTACGTTCTTGCCCTGGATGTCACCGGACACGGCGGCGAGGAGGGCGATGATCAGGGTAAAGGGAGCCGCCATCCGGAAGGAGCGGCGGAAGAAGTCGGCGTGGGTTCCGCGCAGGATGTGCCAGGCGGAAATGCCGAGGACAAAGAAGCCGGCGAGCAGCCAGGCCGTAATGACAGTATGGGCGAACATGCCCCAGGCGTAGGGGTTGAAGACGACGGCGCTGAAGCTCTCAAGCTCGGCCCTGCCGTTGCGGAGAACGAAGCCCACGGGATTCTGCATGAAGCCGTTGGCGATAATGATCCACAGGGCAGAGAGGTTGCCGCCGATGACAACGAGCCAGCCGCAGATGCAGTGGGCTTTGGCGCTCAGTTTCTTCCAGCCGAAGACCCACACCGCGAGGAACGTGGATTCCATGAAGAATGCAACAGTGGCTTCGATGGCCAGCAGGGAACCGAAGATATCGCCGACAAATTCAGAATAGCGCGACCAGTTAGTGCCGAACTGGAATTCGAGGGTGATGCCTGTGACGACACCCAGCGTAAAGTTGATGAGAAAAAGTTTTCCCCAGAATTTTGTGTGTCTTAACCAGGTTTCATCGCCGGTCCTGACGTAGCGTGTTTCCATCCAGGCAATAAGGACAGAAAGACCCAGGGTCAGAGGCACAAAGATGAAGTGGAAAAAGACAGTGACAGCGAACTGTAGTCTGGACAGCAGGACTGCATCCATGATCTTTTCCTTCCTCCGTATGGGATACCGCCGGATCTCCCTCTATCTTGAGGGGCTGCACTGGGCAAACGGTACCTGTTTGTGTGCCGCGGGGCCTTGTTTATGCCGGCCCGCGGCAAAGTTATACATGCCTGCCGCAGGGGGGTCTAGAAAAAACAGGGCTCTACAACTAATAATGAGAATTAATACCATAAAATAATGCCAATGACAAGGAACCGCGCCGGACCTTCGGAACACCTTTTTGCCGGGCCTCCCTTGCGCTTTGGCTCGCCGGACTTATTTTTTTGCCAGACCCCGGAAAGGCCGCGTTCACGTACTTCGGCCGGTTTTTTCCGCGAATCGCGTAAAAATACTGTCCGGCGCCCTCCGGCGCCGGGATGGAGGATATATCATGACTGAGGAAACTCAGACCCCTGAAGCGGGGAAAAAGACCTGTGAGTTCAAGGCAGAAGTCCGCAAGGTGCTCCAGATTCTGACTAACTCCCTGTACACGAACAGAGAGATTTTCCTGAGAGAGCTTGTCAGCAACGCGTCGGACGCCCTGGACAAACTGCGTTTCCGCCAGAGCAAGGGCGAGACTCCGTCTGCATCCGATCTTCCGCTGGAAATCCGCATCACCCTGGACAAGGACAAGAAGACCCTGACCATAGCTGATACCGGCATCGGCATGACCGAACAGGATCTTGCCGACAACCTCGGCATCATCGCACGTTCCGGATCCGAAAATTTCCTCGCCCAGCTGGCCGCGCAGTCAAAAACCACGGATGACAAGGGACAGGCCAGGCCGGCCGATGCCTCGCAGATCATCGGCCGTTTCGGCGTGGGCTTCTATTCCGTGTTCATGGTCGCCAAGAAGGTAGACGTCATTTCCCGCCCTGCCTTCGGCGGGGACGGAAAGGCGCATATGTGGGAGAGCGACGGTCTCGGCTCCTACACCCTGTCCGAATCCTCTGAGGAGGAGCCGAAGCGCGGCACGAAGATAGTGGTCTACCTCAAGGACGATGCTGAGGAGTTCTCCGAGAAGTACAGGGTGGAAGCCATCATCCGCAAGCATTCCGCCTTTGTTCCCTTCCCCGTCTATGTCGACGGCGAGCACGTGAACACGCAGACAGCCCTGTGGCGTGAGCCCAAGAGCCAGGTGAAGCCGGAGCAGTACAAGGAGTTCTATAAATCCTTTACCTACGATTCCAAGGACCCCCTGGACTACCTCCACATCAGCGTGGACCTGCCCGTGCAGTTCAATGCGCTGCTCTACATTCCTGACAACAGGCTCGATTATTTCGGTCAGGATCATGAGTACTGGGGGCTCGATCTCTTCTCCCGCCGCATCCTCATCCAGCATCACAACAAGGAACTGATCCCTGACTATCTCGCCTTCATAAAGGGCGTTGTAGACACCGAGGACCTGCCTCTCAATATTTCACGTGAAACATTGCAGGAGAACAGGGTTCTCAGAAAGATCAATCAGACCATAGTCAAGCAGACTCTCGGCCACCTCGAGAAGCTGGCCAAGGAAAAACCTGACGTCTACAAAAAGTTCTGGGAGGATCACGGCCGCATCTTCAAGCTCGGCTATCAGGACTTCCCCAACCGAGAACGCATTGCCGGCCTGATGCGCTTCAATACCTCCAAGCTGGATGATGAGAAGGCTCTCAGCAGCTTTGATGAGTATATGTCCAGAGCCTTGCCCGGCCAGAAGACGTTCTGGTACGTGTCCGCCCCGAACCGCGAGGCGGCACTCCTGAACCCGCACATGGATCTCTTCCGCAAGAAGCAGATTGAAGTCCTCTTCCTTTACGAGCCAGTGGATGAGTTCTGCATGGAGGGTCTTGGCAAGTATAAGGACTGGGATTTCAAGCCTATCGAAGGCGCTACCGAGAAGGATCTCAAGGACTTTGCCGACAAGGAAGAAGGCGCGCCCAAGGCAGCTCCCCTGTCCGAAGACGACGCCAAATCCTTCGACGGCCTTGTCAGCCGCATGAAGGAAATCCTTGGCGACAAGGTCAAGGATGTCACGGTTTCCACGCGTCTCGCTGACAGCGCCGCATGCCTGTCGTCCGAAGACGGCATGACGTCGGCCATGGACAAGTTCATGCGGGTCATGCAGAAGGACGACAAGATCCCTGTGAAGACCCTTGAGGTCAACAAGGATCATCCTCTGCTCCGCAGTCTGCTGCGCATTTACAAGGCTGACGCCGGGGATAAAACCCTGACCACCATGGTGCAGGCCCTCTTTGACGAGGCGCTGCTCATGGACGGCTATATGAAGGATCCCCAGGAAGTGGCCGCCAGAAGTGCCGGACTGCTTGAGCAGGCCGCAGCCTGGTATGCCGAAGTGAAGAAACTCTGATGATCTGCGGCACTACGCTGCCGCTGAGATGAAAAAAGGATCCGGTTTCTGATAAACCGGATCCTTTTTTATTATCCCGCCCAGAAGACTCCCGCCTCTATAGGCGGGGG
>OGYP01000153.1_pt1 | contig 31847 bp, 35 predicted proteins | sample 1576571 | NCBI WGS metagenome assembly OGYP01 (sample SAMEA3541559, study PRJEB24748) | human gut metagenome | biome: human gut; feature: human-associated habitat; material: faeces | place: China | collected 2012
ATCCCTGGCAGTAGTTTCCGTAGCAGCTGCTGGCGCTCTGGCTCTCAAAAAATAATTAAGTTTTAAATAACTTAGTTTAATATGAGTAGAAAAAATCCTCCCTTCGGGGAGGATTTTTTTTGTCCAGATTTAATCTTTACACTGTTTGACTACGGCGCAAAGACAGGGAATTTTTACAAACGAGAGAGCGCCGTATGCTCAGATTGTAACCCTATACAAAACCAAAGCGCGAAACAGGGTTCAGGTTCAGCCTGCTGGTTGTACAAATTTACCCTTTGGGGTATAATAAGGAAAAGAAATACTCGGAAAGGACGGGGATTTTATGGCAAGAAAATTTTCGCATAAAAAGGCGTTTCGCGCAAAACCTGGATTCTCCCGGCAGGATGTTAAAACTCGGGTAATGCAGGTGCTTAAACATCAAAAGCAGGAGCCAATTGGTATCCATGCGCTGGAAGTTAAGGTACAGTTAAAACATGACGAACGCCGTGAGTTTTATGATCTGCTGGAACAGATGCAAAAAAGCGGAGAGCTTTGGCGCAGAAGAAATTCGGTTGTGCTGAGCAAAAATCAGGGACTGATTCAGGCGCAGATCGTTACCCTGAATGAAAAGTTCGGATTTGCCCGCCCATTTGTTGAAGGGGAACTGCCGGCTGATAAGGCGCAGGATATTTTCCTTCCCGGAAGATTTATGCTCGGAGCAATGCCGGGCGACACTGTCATGCTCCGTGTTGAGCCAAAGAAGGGCAAGGCGGAGGAAGGCGAAAATCGGGAAGGCGCTGTTGTGCAGATTCTAAAGGAGAATGATGCACCGTTTACCGGAGTGGTTGTCCGTCAGCCGGATGGATATTATCTGCGTCCGGACCGTCTAGCAAGATTTTTGCTGGAAATTGAAAAGGGTCAGCTTCATGGTGCAAAGGATGGCGACAAGGTTCTGGTGAAGATTACCCACCGCGGTGACAGCCACTTTGCCCACAAGGTTTCGGTGGTCAACACCTTTGGCAGCGCACAGCTTGCGCAGGTTTGCTGTCAGGCAGTGCTTGTAAACTATAACGCACGTACCGAGTTTGATGAAGCAACCTTGCTGGAAGCGCAGAAAATTGCGGAACGCGGCATCCCGATTTCGGAACTTTCCGAACGTATGGATTTGACCGATATGGATATCTTTACAATTGACTCTTCCGACAGTAAGGACCTCGATGACGCGGTTTCCTTGGAGGAAGACGAGGAGCATTTCTTCCTCGGTGTGCACATCGCCGACGTCAGCCACTATGTCCGTCAGGGCAGCCCGCTCGACCTTGAGGCTTACCGCCGCGGTACCAGCGTTTACTATGCAGATCAGGTAATCCCGATGCTGCCGAAAGAACTTTCCAACGGAATCTGTTCACTCAATCCTGACGAGGTAAGACTCACCTTTTCGGCACTCATCACCTTAAAGAAGAGCGGCGAAATTGAAGGTTTTCGCTTTGTCAAGAGCTATATCCGTTCCCGCGTTAAGGGCGTTTACAGCGAGATCAACCAGATCTTGGACAACACCGCTCCACAGGAAATTGTGGAAAAATATGCTCAACTGATTCCTCAGATTCAGCTGATGCAGAAGCTTGCACACATCTTAAGAAAGCGCCGCTTTGACAGAGGGGCTATGAATATCAGCTCCAACGAGTCGAAATTCATCATCGAAAACGGCAAAATCAAGGATATTGTTCCTCGTCCGGGAGGAGAAAGTGAACGAATGATTGAAGAATTTATGCTCACCGCAAATGAAGCAGCAGCTACTCTTGCGATGGAACAGGAAATGCCGTTTGTTTACCGTGTTCACGAGCAGCCACCAGTCATCAAGGTAAACCTTCTGCATAACCTGCTGACAAAGCTTGGTGTTCCGGCGGAAAAACTTCTGCAAAATCCGCAGCCGAAGGATTTTGCGAATATTCTGGAAAGTGTTCGCGGAACCGAACTGGAACCTGCAGTTAATGGGCAGCTTCTGCGCACTATGTCAAAAGCAATTTACTCCGAGCGGAATATCGGACACTTTGGTCTGGTGCTGGAAAACTATGCGCACTTTACCTCCCCGATCCGCCGCTATCCAGATTTGACGATCCATCGTATCCTGACAAGCTATTTAAACGGTATGCCGAAGGATAAGCTCAAAAAGCGCTATGGCAGCTTTGTGCCGGGTGCCAGCAAAAATTCCAGCCAGATGGAAGTCAACGCCATGAATATTGAGCGTGACTGCGAGGCTTGTTACAAGGCGGAATATATGTCCGGCTATATCGGTGAACAGTTCGAGGGAAGAATCACCGGTGTTGCAGCGTATGGCTTCTATGTAGAACTTGCAAACAGCGTGGAAGGTATGGTTTCGGTGCATGATCTGCCAATGGGAGAATATGTACTGGAGGAAGGCATTGAGCTTAAAGAAGCACGCAGCGGAGTGGTTTACCGGATCGGTCAGCAAGTACGGGTACAGGTTGCCTCGGTCGATGTTTCTGCCGGTCAGGTGAATTTCGTGCTGGCAGACTGAGTCCGGTACTTTCTGAGAAAGTACCAAAGCAGTTCGCGTAATTAGTTAAGTGTATTTCGATAGTCTTGCTCTCGCGCAGATCGTTTGTCCTCCGGACTCTCTCGTTTGAGATCGCCGGAGGCAAACAAAAGTTTGCAGGGGTACGGGGGCAGCGCCCCTGTGACATTCAATAAAATAAAAAGTAGTACGTCAGTGGCTGACTGCTGTTTCGATGCTGTAGTGCGGCAGCACCACGGCGTAGGTCATGCTTATTTGAACTAGAAGATATAGTAAAAGAGGAAAAATAAAAATGGAAACAAAGCTTTCCTATCATCCAATCAGAGAGGATGAAAAGCAGGCAATTTGCGAATGGGTATATGACGGCGAGTACAGTATTTATAATCTGCCTTCCTATGAAGAGATGAAGGAGAAAAATCTGGGGTTTGCAAACCCACAGAAGGAAAAGAATTTTTACACCTATTTTGATAATGATACTTTGGTGGGCTTTACCAACATCCTGGAGGAAGAGAATGAGGTATTCATTGGAATTGGTGTAAATCCAGATTGCTGCAGCAAAGGATATGGACAGAAAATACTGGAAATCGCATCCCAAATCTGCGCACAAAAATATCCGGGAAAACCTTTGTATCTGGAAGTCAGGACATGGAATGAACGGGCAGTCCGGTGCTACCAGAAAGCGGGTTTTGTGATCGATGGGGATGTCATTGAACAGGAAACCTATATCGGTCGCAGCACCTTTTACAGGATGATAAAGAAGAATATTTGATTTTTAAGAATCACATAACAAAAAAACACTCGCAGATTTTCTGCGAGTGTTTCCCTTACCTTAAAGTTGTTTGGACATCGAGATGTGTGGGCAGTATTCATCAAGATATTCTTCTCCCGATTCCACATAGCCATTTTTGCGGTAGAAGCCTTTTGCACGGACCTGCGCGCTCAGATGAGCGACAGCTGGACCCTTTGCAAGTTCGCGGATCTTTTCTTCACAGGCATTAAGGATCTGGTTGCCCAGATGTTTGCCGCGATAATTTTCCAGCACGCAGATGCGGCCGATCTGCCATACACCGTCTTCTCCTTTGTAGATGCGGGCAGCACCGATTGGTTCTTCGCGGTCATAAACGGTCAGGTGCCAGCTTATCTTATCCAGATCATCGAATTCTACTTTAAAACCCTGTTCGATTACAAAAACATTTGCGCGAACAAAAAATGCGTCGTCACTGCCTTTTTTTCCCTGTGTCCAGACAAATTCATATTCCTGCTTTTTAGCCAAGATGATTCCTCCTCATAATTGGGATAGCTCTATTATATCCGATTACAGCGGACAAATCAATTTTAAAAGCAGAAGAAAGATACATCCAGGAATTCCAAAAGCGGAGCTTATAATCAAACTGGGTACAGTGACGGCAAGTCCAAGAAAAGGGAAAAAACTTTGCATTAGAACAAGGCACCCAGCACCGCTTACAGCAGAAAAAATGATTCCACGCAAAAAGTAACGATGATTGAGTAAAAAGAGCGCCTGCGCGATGATACAGGCAATCAGAATAAAAAATAAAACAGTTTGATCCATAAACACGCCCCCTGATACCATATTTATGGGAAAGAAAAGGGCTTTATGAATAAAGGAGGAAGGGAATATGCTGAAAGTCCGGATGGTAAACGAGGATACACAAAATCTGCCAATTACCTTTTCGGTGATTGTCAGCCAATATCAGGGAAAATGGGTGCTTTGTCAGCATAAACAGCGCAGTACCTGGGAAGTGCCCGGAGGACATATTGAACCGGGAGAAACTCCCGAAGAAGCTGCAAGACGGGAATTGTATGAAGAAAGCGGAGCCAAAGAATATGATCTGCGTGAAATCGGAGTTTATGGGGTAAAACGGGATGAACAGGAAAATTTTGGGATGCTGTATTTTGCACAAATCCATTCCTTTGATACCCTTCCCCGAGATTTTGAGATGAAGAGGGTGGAATTGTTTGACACCCTGCCGGAGAACATGACCTATCCACAGATTCAACCATATTTAGTGAAGATGGCGCAGGGACAGGAAGTGAGATGAAAAACAAAAAGTTTTACTCAATTTTTTTTAAAATTGCGGATTCCAAAGGCAGAGCCTTTAGGCGAACGCCGCAGAGTGCAAAACCAGCTTGAAGCTGGGCACTGTATCGTGCTCTGGTTGACTGCTAGATTATGATTTCATCACACGGCAATCATTCGTGTTAACACACTCATTCGTTAAAGAAAACCAAAAACAAAATGTTTTATCAAATTTTCCCCAAATTGTGGAATTTCAAAGGGTAAAGCCTTTGGGCGCACACCGCAGAGTAAAAACGGATAAAACAGTAAAAGAAAACGGACAGCGAAAGCTGTCCGTTTTTTGTTACAGGCTGTTTTTGTAGCGGTCGTATGCTTCACGAAGTTCAGCAGCAGTTTCTTCTGGGCATCTTGGGTTGCAGTGAGCCCATGCACCGGTTTCACTGGAAGCGTTGAATTTCTGCTGGTTTGCCGAACGAAGCGGTGGGAAGAATTCAACATGGAAGTGGAAATCTTCCTCAACATCACCGGAGTTTACCGGAGCATTGTGCATACACATCATGTATGGGAATTCCTTATCAAACATGGTGTCGAACATACCAACAATCTGTTTTAAGGTGATGCCGAAATCGGTCTTTTCCTTGTCGGTCATCTGGGTGATATGGGAGATATGGCGTTTTGAGAAAACATAGATGCCGTATGGATACTCGGTAAAGAATGGGAGGAAAACGGTGAAGGAATCGTTTTCAAATACGATTCGTTTGCCAAAGTCCTGTTCTGCTTTGAGCATATCACAGAACAGACAGTTTCCTTTTTCTTTGCGGTATTCCTGCGCAGACTGAAGTTCAAGCTGCAGTTTTTTCGGAATTACCGAGTAACCATAGATCTGTCCGTGTGGATGCGGCATGGAGGTTCCGACCATGCTGCCGCGGTTTTCAAAGATAAAGACATATTTGATGTTTTCATCCTTGCTGATGTCAGCATAGCGCTCTGCCCACAGGTCGACCAGTTTTCTCATGTGTTCATCGCTGAGCTCTTTGAGGGTGGTGTGGTGACCTGGAGAATACAGGATAACTTCACATTTTCCGTAGGATGGTCTGACCTTGAAAAAGTCGTTTGCAACATCGTCCGGCTGCGGTGGGTTCTGGGAAAGGGCAGGGAAGTCGTTGTCGTATTTGAGCACCTCATAGTCGTCCGGTACTTTTCCGGAACCCGGACAGAAAGGACACCAGTCCTTTGGCATCTGAGGGCGGTTCTGGCGGTTGGAGTTGATCATAACCCAGTCCTGAATGAGTGGGTGCCAGCGAAGTTCAGCCATAATAAAATCCTCCTTATATCAAAAAGAAAAGTTGTACAAAATTAAAGTTTTGTTGTCACTTCAATGCCGCCGCATGGACGGATGGAAAGCAGGTGACAGGTGTTTTCTCCAGTGATTTTTTCCATTTCACGAACAAAATCAGCAGCAGCTTCGTTGCGGATGAATACCTGGATAGTGCCGCCAAAGCCGCCGCCATGGATACGGCAGATGCCGTTTCCTTTGAGCAGGTATTCGGCAGCCATCAAAGCAACACTCGCAGGCTGGGAAAGGGCGGAGAAGCTTGGATAGATATTTTGCAGGTACATATAGGAAGAACGTCCCGACTCCTGACAGAGCTTTAAGAACAGCGGCATGTCCTCATCCTTGAGTGCCTGAGAAACTTCCTGAGCACGCAGATTTTCGTTAAAGAAGTGGTGAGCACGCAAAACAGCGCGGTCGCAGGTCTTTTCACGAAGAGCTGGGAGGTTTTGATAAAATTCTGCAGCAGGAACCTGACGGAGATACTCTTTTCCAAAGAAAGCAGCAACTGATTTCATCTCAGCAGGAACAGCAGCATATTCATCGGTCAGATCGGAGTGATCGCCCTTTACATCCACGATGCACATGCTGTATCCGCAGCGGAAAAGGTCAAACTGGGTTTTGTCCACGATTGGATGAGCAGGATCGTAAAAATCGATTGCAACAAATCCGCCGACAGAGCATGCCATCTGGTCCATCAGGCCACATGGTTTTCCAAAGTAGCGGTTTTCTGCCATCTGTCCAATCTGAGCAATCAGAACCGAATCAAGTTTAGCATCATTATAAAGATAAGAAAATACGGTACCGATCAGCACTTCAAAAGCAGCAGAGGAAGAAAGTCCGGAACCTCTTAATACCTCAGAGGTAACACAGATATCAAAACCGCCGATCTGATAGCCCATCTCATGGAAGATAGCAGCGGTGCCGCGGATGAGGGAAGCGGTGGTGTTGATTTCGTTTTCATGGACACTCAGGTCATCCAGGCAGATTTCCTCAAAATCAAAACCTTCGGACTGGATGCGGACAGAGTTTTTGTTGTTTTTGGATGCTGCAGCAATCATATCCAGATTGATGCTGGCAGCAACGACGCATCCATGCTGATGGTCGGTGTGGTTACCACTGATTTCGGTACGTCCCGGCGCACTGAACAGTCGCGGAGTGTCACTGTCTGGAAAAGTTTTTGCAAACAGTTCCAGAAGATGTGTGTAGCGTTCCCTCTGGTGAGCAATGGAATCTTCATGATAGAGCACGGAGAAAGTGGAATCATATTCACCCTGGGAAATTGTATGTAAAAGGGAAGAAATGTTGTTCACAAAAAAACCTCCTGAAAAAATATAGGAATATAAAATAAAAGTGCTTATCTATTAGAGTAACTTATCTTAAGTGTGAAATCAAGATGAATATTAAAAGAAATCAAGCTGTTTTTTTTGACAAATATTTGTCATCTCGTTGTTTATGATAATTATAGAGAAGCAAAAAGTACAGATTAAACAAAAAAATGCAGCCATTTTTTTGGCTGCATTTTTTTAACAGATTTAGTTTGAAAGATTGGAAAATTTCATCTTTGCCTGCTGGACTTTTTCTGCGGGAGCGGACTGGGTTGGATACCATCCACGTTTCTGCAATTCGCTGAAAACATCATGCTGAATCTGATGTTCTTCGGAAAGCAGGTTCATGAATTCGTTCATCAGAGAAGGGGAGGCACATTCATTTGCATAGGTGTTGTAGTTTTCGGTCATGAATTTTTCGGACGAGAGCGCATCGGTGAGCATTTCGCGGTCAGTAAGAGTCTGTTTTGGCATCTTGGTTCCTCCTTTTGGTTAACCCAACAGATTGAGCAGTTTATTTTTGTGGATTTCATGCTTTGCTGCAATCTGTTCGCAGGTGGTTTTGAGCTGCTGATCCTGTGTCATTTCGGCATACATCTTAAATTTCTGAATCATCAGCTGTTCCTGCCCAAGCTGCTCTTCGATAGCGGTCAGTTCTTTGGTGGTAAGATCCATGTTTTTCCCTCTTTTCTTTTGGTTTTAAAATGGCTTCATTATCAGTGTGCCCGATTTAAAGCAATTCTATCAACATTTAAAAGAAAAGGCAGGGGAAATTTTTGGATGAAAGTTTAAAGTTGGAAATCACTTCCAAAATATTCATGAGCTTCTGACGCCATATCGTTGGCACTATGCTCATCGCCAATTGCTTTGTAGACATAGTATGCTTGTTTAAAATAATCTTTACATTGTTCAACGTTACCGAGAAGATGGTAACATTCTGAGATAATATTAATGGTAGAGGCAAGATATCTATATTGGCCATATTGGACACAGGCTTCCCATGCTAGTTTAGAAATTTGAATGGCTTCTTCATATCGACCTAATACGGTTAATTCTCGTGCATAATTGTAAGAAACCAATGGAAGAAGACCACCAGATTGTTTAACATTCTGAAAATGCTGTTTAATGTAGTCGATCAGCTGAACATAGATCTGTAATGCCTGTTCATTATTTCCCTGTTCAGAATAAACACCAGCAATCTGGTTAATAACCTTAACCTCATCAACACAATACAGTCCTTTACCGATATGGTCAATATCAAAGTAAGGTGAGGTGAGCCGGATTGCTTCTGACAGCATCTCCAGTTTTTCTTCCGGTAAATATGGTTCAACCTTGCCGTCAACCAGCTTGCCAAGGATCGCCCTGGAACGAAGGATAAACTGACGAACCTGATTGTCATTGGGTTCTGCAATTGCTTCCAGTTCCTCGATTTTTTCCAATCCTCGCAAAGAGTCGTGGAGCACGTTGCTGGAAACGATTTCGGTTTGCAATTCGGAAATACGAAGCTCATTTTTGCTAACCAATGCGTAGTAGCGTTCCTCTGGAAGTCCAAGGCGCTGCATCAGCATGCGTAGCTTATTGCTTCCCGGGGTTTGTTTTCCTGATTCCAGACGGGACATGGTAACAGGTTCACAGATTCCTTCGCATAATTCACACTGCTTTAATCCAAGTTCCAGTCTTCTTTGTCTGATTAATTCGCCGATAAAAAGTTGTTCCATCTCAGCATCGATCTCCCGTAATAAAAATTATCTGAAAATCATGTTGTTTGAGCGTGTCGTAGAATACAATTTTTGTCATTTGTCCTAATTTCAAACGAATATGATACTAATATAGCAGATTTTGTCCAATTTTGCCAGATGGAATGTGGAAAAATTTAGAGTAATATGTGTAAAGAGGAAACAGTACAAGAAATTACCGAGAAAAATTTTATATTTTGACGATCAAAAGTCCTTCCTGACCGTAAGGCAGAAAATCCTGAAGAACTTTGCCGCGAAAGTGAAAGCATCCGCCAAAGGCATCAGGATTTTGTGATAAAGAATTAATCATCAGCACATCCGAAGAAATTTTTCCTGCTTGCTGTGTGTAGTCATCCTGTAAGCTTTGCTGCCAGTCATCGATAGAAAAATTGACATAAATTGGCCAGAAAAGAATATCCTGACCAAGATCGAAACGTTCTGGATAAACCCATAAATCACCGCAGAGAGCAATCAGACATTGTTTCCCTCGATATTCGAACGGTTGTACCAGATTACCTTCCTGATAATGATGGTCAGTCAGGCGAGAGACTTTCCAGCCTGGTGAAATTCTGCGGTAGTCGTACAGAATCTGTCCATTTGAAATAAGAGCGCAGGAGGAATAGAGCCTGTCTTCTTCCCGCTCTACAAATCCAAACAGAAAATCAATCCCGATATCACAGCTAAGTCGGCAGATTTTCTGGATAGGCGGAGAAGAAAGTTCCACAGCAACTTCTTTGTCTTTTTCGTAATTCCAACAAAGAGAATCAAATCCCTGCAAGAAAGTTTCTCCAAAACAGATTAGGTCAGCTCCGCTATCCTTTGCACGGCGAGCATAACGTTCCATCTGATGCAGGTTATACGCAATATCGTTATTGATAAATTTTGCAGAAGCTAAAGCAATCTTCATAAGAAACCTCCTTAATGCCCTAAAAAGAATTTAAGATAAGTTTATGATACTATATCCAATTACAAAAGTCTATGTAAAATGACATTTTTAGAAAAATATAGAAAAGCGCCACAAAAGCGCCATTTCTCCAAGAATTTACCACATCAAAAACTATTGCAAAAAACAAAGATAGCGTTTATAATATCGACAGACGTAAAACAAGTGGAGAAACGTCCAAGGGAAAAAGACAGCTGTGGGGTCCGACATCAATGAATTCATAGGAGGAAAACACAGATGAAAAAAATGATTGCATTTTCGACAGCAGCAGCGATGATGCTTACTATGGGTACAGCAGCATTTGCGGATATCAGCACAGGAATTGTAGGGGAAGAAAAGAACGAATGGCCAAATGAATTTGGTTTTGGCGGTGAAATCAAGGTGGTGCGCGGTGAAGAAGCGCTCAGCTATCCGCTTGCTGAAGAAAATGAATTTGACCTTCAGCCGGGCGACACCGTTTACCTTCCGCTTTACTACACCACAAAAGAAGGTGAAAGCGTTACAATCGGTGCTTCCAAAGAAGAGATGACCGGCCATGTTCCATACACAGGTTCCATCGATAAAAACTGGAAACTGAACTTCATCGATAAGTCCAAGGATATGATCGAGACAGCGGAACTTTACAAGGCAAACTCTTCTGATAAAGCTCTGGTAAAAGGTGCAGTTTATGTAAAAGCACAGACCAAGGCAGCATATAACAGCCTGGATGATCTGGAATTTAACATTGGCGTGTTCGTTTCTGAGCGTTATACCCAGAACAAGACCGAGCAGATTCAGCTCAAAGGTGTATACAGCAACCCAAAATCCGAAAACATGGTAGACTTCGAATGGGAAAACCAGGTGTTTGAAAAAGCAGTTTGGGAAGTAGCGGAAGATCAGGACGGCACCGCAACCTTTAACTTTAACGATGATGCTTACTACACCGTAAAAATGTTTGGTGGCGATAAGGTAATGCTCGATTTCGACCGTACTTACAACAAAGAAGTTGCAAATCGTTACACGGAAGACCTGTACTTCTATAACTTCAGAGGCGATTTGGATTCCTTCAGTGCAACCGGTACTCTGACCATCCCGGTTGAAGAGGAAATGTACCTGTACGAAGTTGTAAATGGCGCACTCAAAACAACCAACGCTGTATACAACGAAGAAAATGAAGCAATGGAACTGAAAACCAGAAACCTCGGTGAGTATGTTCTCACTCCATCCAAACTGGATCTGAGCGCAGAGACAGAAAACGAAGGTTCTGACAACAACTCCAACGAAAATAACTCCAACAATTCCGGCAACAACGGCATTGTAGAAGAAACCCCATCTCAGGGTGAAAACCAGGAGAACAACGATTACCTCGGCGGCGGCAACAGCGATAAGGGAAATCCGGATACCGGTGCAGAGGATCTGGCAGGACTGATGACTGCTATGGCAGTAGTTTCCCTGACAGGTATCGTACTTCTTGGTAAGAAGAAAAGATAAGCTCTTTTTCAAAGAGTTTTGATAAAAGACTAAAAAAGATCCTCCATCTGGTTCTCCACCCGGATGGAGGACTTTTTGTTTGCCTTTTATTACAAATATAAACGATTTATGCTTGTGAGCAAAAGAAAACTATGGTATGATGGAAAAAAGGAGGAATGATCAGAATGAATCGACGAGGTGCAGGCGTATTTTTTTGTTTGATTGCAGCCCTTTTCTTTTGTTGTTGGAATCTTTCCGCTGCGATGTTTATGGGCGGGGGTGCCAGCTGGAGTATGGATCTGTTTGCCGCAGGGCTCGAGTATACTGGGATTTTTCTTCCGGCACTTAGTGTCGTTAATCTGATCGTTGGGGTTGTTTATCTTATCCTGGCTGAATCAGCACAGATCAAAGAATTCATCATGAAACGAAAGGATTCTGGAAGATGAATCAAAATATAGGGGTAAAGATTTTTATGGTCTCTGCAGCAATGCTGCTAGCGTACTTTGGGATACCATCGGCAAATGCTTTGGTGAGCCTGCTTGTGGGAATAATTGCCCTGATGATATTGGAATATAAGGAGAGAAAATAAAAAGAGCTCCCATCAGGGAGCTCTTTTTTATGCATGAAAGGTAATATTTGGATTATGGTAAAGATTTTGCTCCCACAAAGTAGTTTGACGGGAAGGCTGTTTTGCAGCGGGAGAAGAATCGGAAAAAGAGTCGGGCGTAGAATCGTCGCCCACTTCCTGCTGCTGGGTGATGTATTGCTGGTAAGCCTGCAATACGGCATCTTCCAACTGCTTTCTTGCCTGAGGGGTGATGGGATGGGAGATATCCCGGAAGGTGCCATTTTCATCTTTGCGGCTGGGCATTGCAACAAACAGGCGTTCCGGTCCCTCGATGATTTTGATATCATGTACAGCAAGGTCATAGTCCACCGTGATGGAAACCAGTGCGCGCAGGCGGTTGTCAGAATAGGTTTTTCGGATTCGGATATCGGTGATATTCATAAGTGTTCTCCTTTTGTCTAGAAATAATGCAGAGTTTTCAGGGAAAAGATGGTGTCAACGATAGTATGTGCATCCACATATTTCTTATACCAAGCGCAGAAAAAAGAAAAAACCGAGGAAAATCGCACAAATCCTGTTTATTTTCCGCTCGATAGGCAATATAATAGAAGAAGGAGAAAAGCTAACACAGCTAATCCATTTTAAGACAAAACAGAAAGGCAGAACACTTTGTTCTAACAGAAAAGGTGGTTTGTATGACACATATTCGCAAGGATTTTTTAAACGATAAAAAACATATTCATTTTATTGGAATCGGTGGTTCGGGAATGTTCCCGCTGGTGCAGATTCTGCACGGCATGGGATATTATATCACAGGCTCAGACAACAATCCCGGAGATACCATCGATTTTGAGCGGGAAAAAATGGATATTCCGGTTGTTCTGGGACAGAAAGCCGAAAATATCAAGGGGGCAGACCTGATTGTACACACCGCTGCAATTATGGATGACAACCCGGAACTGATTGCAGCAAGAGAAAGTGGTGTGCCGACCATTGAGCGCGCCGATCTTTTGGGACTGGTCACCAGCTGGTTTGACAACTGCGTTTGTATTTGTGGTACACATGGTAAGACAACTACCACTGCCATGCTTACTCAGATGTTTATGGAGTGCGGGATGGACCCTTCGGCAGTAGTAGGAGGCAAGCTGCCTGCAATCGGCGGTAGCGGACGATTGGGAAAAAGTGATATCATGGTCTGCGAAGCGTGCGAATTTGAGGATCATTTCTTAAAGTGTCATCCGGATATTGCAGTTATCCTCAACGTAGATGCTGACCATCTGGAATACTTTAAGACGCTGGACAACATCATTGCCTCCTTCCACAAGTTTGCACAGATGACTACAAAGACAGTTATTTATAACGGGGATGACATAAACTCCTGCAAGGCAGTGGAGGGAGTTACCGGCAAAAAGATGATTACCTTTGGTATGGATGAGAAAAACGACTACTATCCAAAGAATATTGTCCACAAGGATGGCAGACATACCCGTTATTCTCTTTATTACCATGGGGAAAATTTAGGAGAAGTATTGCTCAATGTACCAGGAGATCACAATATTTTAAATAGTATTTCAGCAATTGCTGCGGCAATTGAATCTGGATGCAGCGTTTCACAGGCGCTTTCTTCGGCAAGTGTTTTTGAAGGAGCTGGTAGACGATTCGAGATTATGGGCGAAAACAAGGGTGTTACCATTGCGGACGATTACGGACATCATCCGGCAGAAATCGAGGCTACCTTAAAAGCAGCAAAAGCAATGGAGTATAGACAGGTTTGGGCGGTACATCAGCCATTTACCTATTCCAGAACCGCAATGTTGCTGGATGATTTTGCAAGAGTTTTGCAGATTGCAGATCATGTGGTTCTCTCAGAAATCATGGGTTCCAGGGAAAAGAATACCTACAATATCTATGCCAAGGATCTTGCAGATAAGATTCCAGGATGTGTGTGGTTTGAGACCTTTGAGGAAATTTCAAAATATGTCATGAGCCATGCTCAGCCAGGAGATCTGGTCATTACCTTGGGATGCGGCGACGTTTATAAGTGTGCAAAATTAATGTTAGTAGAGAAGTAATATCTGTCAAAAACAGAAGTTTGCGGGCACCCCTGTAACATTTAATAAAACCAGAGAAGCAGTTTTAGAGATTCCGCACGGGAACGGTGAGATGAGGCTGTAGTTTTCCAGCCAACCATCTGCACTCAGTACGGGAAAAAACTCTTGAAAGTTGGCTGCCTCTTGTGCTACAATAAAAAATACAGAAGGAACGTTTTGGTTCCTATATTTTCTGGTTGAATTGCCCAGAAAAAATGATAACGAAAAGGAAGAGATTACCATGAAAAAAGTAGTTGCAACAACAAAAGCTCCAGGCGCAATCGGTCCATACTCCCAGGCAATCGTAGCTGGTGACAATATGTACATTTCCGGCCAGCTGCCAATCAACCCAGCTACCGGCGAACTGGCTGAAGCAAACATCCAGGCACAGACAAAACAGTCTCTGGAAAACATCAAAGCAATCCTCGAGTCTGAAGGTCTCTCCATGAAAAACGTTGTAAAAACAACCGTCCTCATGCAGAACATCGGTGATTTCGGCGCAATGAATGAAGTTTATGCAGAATACTTCACCGAAGAATGCCCAGCTCGTGCAGCTTACGAAGTTGCTAAACTGCCAAAAGGCGCTCTGGTAGAAATCGAAGCAATCGCTTACGTAAAATAATCACAGACTAAGTGTCTGTAACCTAGGAAAAAGGACACCTCAGACGGTGTCCTTTTTTCGGGTCTCGGACAAAATACGGGAGTTTTTAAGGAAGGAAACAAGATGAATTATCAGCAAGCTTGTTTTTATATTGAAGAATGTCAGCAGGGACGCGGAAGATTTGGTTTGAACAAGCTGGAAGAAGTGCTTCATCAGCTGCATGACCCGCACAAGAAGCTTTCGTTTGTTCATGTGGCAGGGACCAATGGAAAGGGTTCCACTGCTGCTATGTTGTCCTCTGTTCTGACCAAAGCCGGTTACAAAACGGGACTGTATACCTCACCGCACCTGATGCGCTATAACGAACGAATGAAAATAAATGGACAGGATATCCCGGATGAAGATTTTATCGAGGCTGCCGAGAATGTAAAGAAAGTCTGCGATAAAATGGGAGGGATTCCGATTGTCTTTGAAATATTGACCTTGATGGCACTGTGGTATTTTGCAAAGGAACAGTGTGATATTGTGATTTTGGAAGTAGGAATCGGAGGACGCATTGATGCAACCAACTGTATTCCTTCCCCAAAGGCAGCGGTTATCACCCAGTTGGGATTGGATCATACCGAAACGCTGGGAGATACCCTTGAAAAGATTGCAGCGGAAAAAGGCGGAATCATAAAACCCGGATGTTATGCTGTCATGGCAGAACAGCAGGAATCTGCAATGGATGTGGTAAGAGAAATCTGTAAACAAAAACAGGTTTCGCTGACCATTTCTTCCGTTTCCCGCATGAAGGTGCTGTCTTCCTCGGTAGAGGGACAGCGGATCGAGGATAAAGAATATGGAACTATCTTTCTTCCGCTTGCCGGAGCACATCAGGTAAAAAATCTGGCCAATGTACTGGAAACGGTGGGAGTATTAAAACAGCAGGGATACCAGATTTCGGATGATGCAGTCGTGGATGGAATCCGGCAAACAAAATGGCCGGCCAGAATGCAGCGCCTTTGCACAAATCCTGATTTCCTTCTGGATGGGGGACACAATCCACAGTGTGTTCAGGCAGCGACAGAAGCATTAAAAGCATTCTATCCAGATAAAAAAGTAGTATTTTTAACTGGAATGATGCAGGACAAGGATACAGATCGGATGCTTGAAGAGATGGTGCCGCTTGTGCAGGAATTTGTCTGTATCCATCCGGACAGCCAGCGCGCAATGGATCAAAATGATATGTGCCGCATGTTGAGGGAAAGATATGGGGTACAGGCAACCGCCTGTCAGACGGTCAACGAGGGAATCAGGACTGCAATCAAAAAAGCGGGAGATCATGCAGTGGTCTGCGCGTTGGGATCGTTGTATCTTGCCGGAGAGATTCAAAACTTTTTTGAACAAGGAGAACAGTGTCGTTAATATTTTTCCAAACTGTAAAATATCCGACAAAAGCCCTTGGTTCTTTGACAAATCGGCTGAGAAATGGTATCATAAATTTTGATTATGAAGATAAAATGTGGGTGGAAGAAAGTGCAACATTCCTCTGCTCACAGAACAAAAGACCCGTAGGGTAAATGGGGGAAAAACAGTGAAAAAACTGATTGCTTTATTACTCGCAATGATCCTTTCTGTTTCGATGTTCAGCGGATGCTCTTCCAAAGAAGAAACCGGAGAACAGCAGCAGACTGCCGAGCAGAGCACTTCTACTGAAGGAAATATGGTCAGCGCTGACTGCAAAGGAAGCGTGCTTACCTGGAACCTTGGTGTGGACAGCCAAACTCTTGACCCGGCAAAAGCAGTATCTGATGACAGCATGAGCGTGATAAACAACACCTTCGAAGGTTTGATGCGCGAAAGTGCAAACGGTGTAGAACCGGCAATGGCACAGGATATGCCGCAGGAAACAGAGAATGAGGATGGAACTGTAACGCTGACCTACACACTGCGCGATGCATCGTGGTCGGATGGACAGCCAGTTACTACCAACGACTTTGAGTTTGCATGGAAACGCTGTGCAGATCCTGCTAATAATGCGGAAAACGCTTATCTGATGGGATATCTTGCAAATTACGACGATATTGCTCAGGGACTTGCTGAGGTCGACACTTTGGGTGTAAAGGCAGTGGATGATAAAACTCTGGAAGTAACACTCAAACAGCCAACAGAATATTTTAATGAACTGCTCACACTGCCGGCATTTATGCCATTGAGAGAGGATATGGTCGGCTCGGATGACAGCTGGTCCAAAGATCCGCAGAGAGCAGTTTCCAACGGTCCATTCACTCTGGCTGGATATACAGCAGGAACGGAATTTGTTCTCCAGAAAAATGATCAGTACTGGAACAAGGAAAACGTATCTCTGGATTATATTGTAGCACGAATGCTGGATGAAAACTTTGCACCGGTCGGCATGGCATTTGGTGATATTATGCTGACTGAGGGAGAGGTTTCTCAGCCGGAAAACCAGACCGATACCGAAGGAAATACCGTGGAAGTTCCACAGCTTGCAAATACTGTCACTGCAGCAACAATTCCATCTTCAACTGTAGTCAGTCTGGTGGTTAACACTAATACTGCAAATTCTCTGCTGAAAAATGCAGACGTCAGAAATGCACTTTCTCTTGCACTGGATCGTACTGCAGCAGCCGAAGCAGCAGGTGGACAGGCACTGCTGTCGGTAAGCCCATTGGGAGGAGAAAATCTCTCTGCAACAGCAGATACCGAAAAAGCACTGAGCATGATAAATGGTGCAGGTTCGGAAGAAGCAACTGATACAGAGGAACAGACTGCAGACGATAAATCCATTGAGATTGTTTATCTGGAAAATGATGAACTTGCAGCAGCACTGGAAACAGTAAAATCTTCTTGGGAAGCACTGGGATTCTCGGTAACCCTGACTGCTCAGGATGCAGAGACCTTTAAGCTCAGCAGAAACAGCCTGCAGTATGCAGATATTCTGTGCAGCGTATGGGAAGCAGATGCACAGGATCAGCAGCTTTATCTGGAACCATACCTTTCCTATAATGTTCAGTCGGGCTGTGGATATACAAATCCTGATTTTGACCAGCTGATGCTGGATGCAATGCAGGTATCGGGCGAAGAAAGAACAGCAAAACTTTCTGAAGCAGAGACTACCCTGCTCGAAGACGGATATGTGATGCCGCTCTATCAGCAGACCATCACAACCACCAGCGATACTGCGAAGGTATCCGGCTGGAGCATTCTGCCAAATGGAATGTACTGGTTTGGTGAAGCTTCGGTAAACAAATAGTTATAATGTTAAATTATATAACAAAAAAGGCGGGAAGTATATTTCCCGCCTTTTTTGTTATACTAAAGAAAAAATGTTGTGGTGATGTGTGTGATAAAAAAAGGTGCATATTCGCTGATTTTGTTTTTGTTTGGCGGAATCGGTTACTCTTTTATTGAGGTGTTGTGGCGCGGATTTACCCACTGGAGCATGTTCTTGCTGGGAGGATTTTGTTATCTTCTGATGGGAATTCTGGCAGAACAGTGCTGCGGCAGATTACCTTTGTGGTTCTGCTGTTTTTTTGCCACTCTTTCGATCACCTTCCTGGAGTTTATAACAGGCTGTGTGGTCAATCTGGGGCTTGGCTGGGATGTCTGGAATTATGCTGACCAGCCGCTCAATCTGATGGGACAGGTCTGTCTGGGATTTACCTCCCTGTGGTTTTTGCTGAGCATCCCAGTCAGCGAGCTGGCTTTCTGGATGCGAAAAAAGTTAAACCGATTATAGGATGGAGTAACGCTGGGCATAACCGCAGCGCCGGCATAATTCTTCGGATGGGGTTCGTCGTGAAAAACCGTCGTACAGTGCCTTGGCACGAGGAGAGGAGAGAATCTCTGTGAGTGATCTTTCATAGATATTGCCAAGGTCAATGTTTCCCTCGGAATCCAGACAGCAGGGAACAACTGTTCCGTCCACAAGAACACCGAACTGATTGCGGAGTCCATGACAGAACACACTGTCAAACGATTCTTGCTGCTGAATATCCGGCCAGGAAAATTTTTCCGCGGTTTCCAGGTAGACCCTATCGCAAAGGGAGATGCTGGCTTTATGTTCCAGAGCCTCAGCTGGGTCGAAATCGAGATGAAAAAATTCTTTGAGCTGATGAAAAATATCCACATTGCGCTGGTTTGCCGCCTTTAAAACAGCACTGTCCTTGTTCCAGAGACGAAGTACGCAGTAGGTTTTGGTCTGTTGGGAAGCAAGAGCACAAAACTGCAGGATATCCTGTAAGTATTCCTCAAGCGTTTGTCCGGTCTGATTTGCTTCAAAACTGTGGACCGAAATGCTGACCCGGTACAGGGATGGGGAAGAAAGCAGGATGTCCTGTTTTCCTTTGAGCAGGGTTCCATTTGTGGTGAGCGATACCTTTAAACCTCTTTCACCGCAGATGGTGAAAAATTCTTTGAGGTTTGGGTGCAGGAGTGGTTCACCCATCAGATGAAAATAAACATAGTCGGTAAAAGGAGTTACCTCATCGATCAGGTGCAGAAATTCCTCTGTCGTAATAAAACGCGGGGAACGTTTTGTTTTAGGGCAGAAAGAGCAGTTAAGGTTACATACATTAGTGATTTCGAGATAGGCTTTCTTAAAAGGTTTGCTGGATTTTTTTCCCATACTCAGTTTCCTTTCCGGTAACAGATACTTTCTATTCAGTATACCAAAAAATAAGGGGAAACAGAAGGGCTTTTGTTGAAGGACAGGGCATTTTTTGATATACTAAAAGGACAATAGAGAAAAGAAGGAAGAACAGGATGAAAGCATATGGGTTGCTTTTATTGGCGGCTATTGTTTGTGCATTGTTTTCGGACCAGATAGATAAAATATTTGCTATGGACAATCAACTGAAAAAAGTACTTTTGGTTTTTGGGTTGGAGTTTTTCTGGTTTGCATGATTGGGGTAGCGGCGTCCATTTTTTCAATCATTGAAATGGGATAGATATACCAAAGTTTACCTACTAAGTAAAAAATGAAAGTGCGATATAGGGGCTAGGCTTAGCCTAGGGGAGGAGAAATATGCTTAAGAAAAATCAGATAGAAGAAGCAGAAATTACTGCGATGTCCTCGGATGGAAATGGCATCGCAAAAATAGATGGAATGGTTGTGTTTGTTCCTTATACCGCTGTTGGAGATAAACTGAAAATCAGAATTGTAAAGGTGCAAAAAAACTATTCTTTTGGCATCATAGAGGAAATCCTGCAGCCTTCCCCGGACCGGGTGGATGACCACTGTCCGGTTTATAAAAAATGCGGCGGCTGTGCGTTTCGCCATATTTCTTATGAGGCGGAGCTGCGCCACAAGGCAGAGTTCGTACAATCCAATCTGCGCAGACTGGGCGGATTAGATCCAGTTATGCTGCCAATTACACCATCTCCGCTGGTACAGGGCTACCGAAACAAGGCACAGTATCCAATCCGTGAATACGATGGAAAAATCGAAGCAGGATTCTTTGCAAAGCGCAGCCACAGAGTCATCTCCTGTGCAAGCTGTGATTTGCAGCCAGCCTTTTTTGAACAGATCCTCGAATATACCAAACAGTTTTTGGAAGAGTACCACATCTCAGCTTATGACGAACAGACAGGAAAAGGAAAGGTACGTCATCTCTATATTCGCTACGGAGAAGTTTCCGGCGAAGTCATGGTTTGTCTGGTGGTTAATTCCGAACGTTTGCCGCATGCAGCAGAATATGTAGAAGGCCTGCTCAAGGTTTGCCCACAGGTAGTATCGGTGGTGCTCAACATCAACCGTGAACAGAACAACGTCATTCTGGGACAGAAATGTATTACCCTCTATGGAAAGGACACCATCGAGGACACTCTGTGTGATGTTCGTTTTGAGCTGTCTCCCCTGAGCTTTTATCAGGTCAACCGTCAGGCAGCTGAAAAGCTTTACCGCCTTGCAGCTGAGATGGCTCAGTTTGAGGGAAACGAACTGCTGATTGACCTCTATTGTGGAGCAGGTACCATTGGTCTTTCGATGGCTTCCAAAGTGCGGGAGCTGATCGGGGTAGAGATTGTGCCGGACGCAGTTGAGAATGCAAAGGAAAATGCAAAGCGCTGCGGAGTAGAAAATGCGCGTTTTATCTGTGCAGATGCAAAGGAAGCTGCAACACAACTGGCTGCGGAAAATCTGCATCCTGACGTGATTGTTGTGGACCCGCCGAGAAAAGGCTGTGACCTTGAGGTATTACAGGCAATTTCTGCTATGGCTCCAAAACGTCTGGTCATGATTTCCTGTAACAGTGCTTCTCTGGCAAGGGATTGCAAGGAGCTTGAGGCATTGGGCTATCATCTGGAAAAAGCAGCACCGGTCGATCTGTTCCCGAGGACAACTCATGTGGAGACGGTTGTTTTGCTTTCCAAGGGAGAAATCGACTCGAAAAAAGTGCGGGTGGAGTTCTCGCTGGAGGATATGGATATGTCCGGGTTCCAGAAGGGCGCCACATATGAGCAGATCAAGACGTATGCGCTGGAGCATAGCGGCTTGAAGGTATCTTCTCTGTACATCTCCCAGGTCAAGCGGAAGTGCGGTCTGGATGTAGGACAGAATTATAACCTGTCAAAGAAGGAAGATGCTAAAGTACCGCAGTGTCCGCCGGAAAAAGAGCGGGCAATCAGGGATGCACTGAAATTTTTCCATCTCATATAGAAAGTTAAAAGCTGTACCGTAGAATTAGAGATTTCACGGTACAGCTTTTATTTTTGGCGTTGTTAGACTTTTTGCTGCTTTTTCTTTGCCGAAGGGATAATCTCTTCATGGAAAAAGTAGTTGACCACGATGGGCGGATCGTTGAACGGGCGTTTGATGGAATCATTATCCCGGACATACAGTAGCCCTTCCTCTTGGCAAAACTGCCGCATCTGCGCATCCAGCATTGACCAGTAGCTGCGTTCTTTTTTATTGTAAATGGTATCGTACAGCGGCAGCAGGTCTGGATGTTTTTCCGTTATATAGTCAAAAATCGTTTTCTTATAACCGCCCCGCAAGTTTAGGTTTTCCAGCCAGACCAAATTACATTGATTCTTCGCCCGGTGGATGATGGAGGGCAGGTCGGTGAGGCCGGGGAAAATCGGCGAGATAAAGCAGGTGGTGCGCACACCAGCATCATGGAATGCTTTCATAGCGGCCAGCCGCCGTTCAATGCTCACTGCATTGTCCATATCAGCGCGAAAATCTTCCTCCAGTGTGTTTGATCGACCAGGATACCCGCGCATTGGGGAATGTTTTAATGAGGTCAAGGTCACGTAACAGAGAAACAGTTCTTTCCCTGCATACCGCTCCGGGTGTTTGATTTCCGGCCAAAATTTAACGTCTATGAACTCTCCCCAGGGCTCCGGGTGATTGGTAAAACGCTTCATAAAAGATGCGTAGCAATATTTGCAGCCGTGGCCACAGCCCACATAAGGATTGACCGAATAATCACTCACAGGCAAATTGGATTTTGTGAGGACGCTTTTTACTTCAACGTTTCAGATGATTGGCTCCATTGTATGTATGCTCCTTTGATTTTGCTTATTTTTCACGGGACAGTTTCATCATATCCTTCATATCGGCAAAACCGATTGTTTGATACAGCGGCCTGCCTTTGTTTGAGGTTTCAAGATAAATTTTTGAAATATGCCGCTGACGAGCCTGCTCTACAAGCCACCTGACGATTCTGTTCCCTATGCCGTGTCCGCGAAACTGCGGCCGGGTATAAATGTTCATCAGGTAGGCACATTTCCCGTTTAGATTGTCCGGTGAGGGCATCTCATGATAGAGGCATATCCCGCCGCAGCCGACGATTTCCTCCCCTACGTAGGCAAAGCAGGCAATATGTCCGCCCTGCGGCAGTTCTGTTTGATAGTAGCGGCGATTTTCCGATTCCAGCTCTGTTACAGACCGCTCCGAGGGGATGGAGAATACCTCATGCAAGACTTCCATTCGCCATTGCATCAATACATTCAGGTCCTGGATCGTGGCCTACCGGATCTGAATCTCCATTATAATGCCCCCGCTTTCATTACCACCGGCAGTTTCGACACATCCGGCTTACCGTTGACATTCAAAGGAATCTGCTTCATCTTCACAAAGAACTCTGGGATCATAAAGGAAGTCAGATTTTCAGACAGTTCTTTTTTTACTTCTGAGACTTTCAGCTTATTGTCGGAAGGCACCACATAGGCGGTCATATAGGACAGTCCATCCTCGTCGGTAAAAGCCCGGACAATAGCCTGCTGCACATCCTTGCACCGATAGAGCCGGGACTCCACCTCGGCAAGTTCCACCCGCTTGCCGTAAATCATGATCTGGTCGTCCTTGCGGTGCAGGAATGCAATGTTGCCATCCGGCAGGATATAGCCCAAATCGCCGCTGCGGTACATGGTGCTGCCGTCCGGCTGCCGCTCAAAAGCTCTGTTTTCCTCGGCATGGTCGCCAATGTAGCCCAGAGATACACCGCCGCCATAAATGCAAATCTCACCCGTCTGCCCTTTGGCAACCGCGTTGCCAGACTGATCCAGAATCCTGATCTGCGCACCCAGTACAGGATGACCGATGGGATAGGTACCGTCCTCCAACACAGTTCCACTATTGCAACGGTAATAGGAGGCGCAGACCGTTGTCTCGGAGGGGCCGTAGGTGTTGTAAACCTCTGCTTTGTCCAGCAGGTGATCCACATAAACGCCCCGCAACACATCGCCGCCGCTGATGAGCAGGCGCAGGGAGGACGGGATTTCCCGCAGATGGTTCATCTCTGCCAGCAGATAAGGGAACCCGCTGAGCATGGTCACATGGCGGCGCTCCACGAAATTCATCAGCGTATGAATATCCGTTTTGTCCTCATCCGCCGGAATTGCCAGCGCCGCGCCGTTTAGAAGACTGGCAAACACTTCTTCCACGAAGATGTCAAAGGAGCAGACCGAATATTGCAGCATGATGTCACCGGGGCCGGGATGAAATTCATTAGCGAATGCCCGGACATAATGGCAGACATTCCGGTTGGTCACGCAGACACCCTTGGGACGTCCGGTAGTACCGGATGTATAAAGCACATAAGCAGGGCGTTCCGGATCGGAGATTGCGTTCCGTTTCCAGGAAGGCGTTTCAACACCGCAGATTTCACAGTCCGTATAGCGAATGGGAAAACCGCCCAGCTTATCTGTAAAAGGCTGCTCCGTCAGCACAAAGTCAACTGCGGCTTCCTCCATCATATCGTGGATGCGCCCTGTGGGGAAATCCGGCTCTGCCGGGATATAACGTCCGCCGCATTTGAGCACCGCCAGAATGGAGGCAATCATTTCGGCCCGATGCCGCATTACGATGCCGATACTGTGAATTTCTGCCGGGAAGCTGCACGCAATCATATCCACCATGTTGGAGAGTTCACCAAAAGTCATGGTGCGGCTGTTTTCAATGATGGCAGGTTCTTGTCCATGCTCTTTTACTACTTCTTGAAAAAGCGAATAAATCGTATCCATTTTTAATTCTCCTCATCGTTTGTTCTGTTTAATATCCATTGAAGTCCTGCCGCTGTCCGCGGCACGCCGTCTTTGAAGTGGTTGCCGGGATTTAACTGGAAGGTCGTGTCAATTCCCTGCCCATGATAGAACGCCTCAATGGTCTCGGTGTTCTGCTGGACACATTTCAGGAATTTGTTCCGGGTATGACATTCCCGGTCACCCAGCGAAAAGTACATACAGTCCGGCTTTTTCAAAGGCGTGTGGGAAGCGATGTAATCTTTGATTCCCGGAAACCACAGGGAACCGGACATACTGGCAACCCGTGAAAAAATGTCTGTCTGATAAATCGAATAAACCGCAAACAGTCCGGCCAGTGAATATCCCGCGATCCCCCGCCAGGAAGGGATACCCGGCAATGCTTTTTCCGCCTCCGGCAGAATTTGATTGAGCAGAAGTTTCAAATAATCATCGGATCCTCCGGTGCAGGGTGTGTCTTTTTCGGATATGGGCGGAATGTCCCAGGGAGCCATATCGTGATCCCATTCCAGATTGCTGACTGCAACCAGTGAAAAATCCGGGCAGCCGGTTTCCTGTAAATGCTTAAAAACCTGTTTCCCTTCGCGGCCGTAGGTATTCAGATAAATCACCGGCCTGTCTGGTGCTGCACTTGCAAACACATCTACTCTTTTTTGTTCTATGTTGAAGGAAGTCATCTTGCTGCCTCCTCTCTTGACGATTCCTTGTATAAATATTATACTGTATCTGAAAACGGAATCAAGTACGCAGAAAGTTCGTACATAGTATCAAACTACTGACTAAGGCTAAAAACAGGAGGAATGGATATGGATCATGTGATGACATATGAGGAATATTTGCGGGATGTCAAAAAAGGAATTGTGACCGATCTGGGCAACTGCCCGGTCACGCCGCTGCTTCTGATGCTTCAGGGAAAGTGGAAAACACAGATTCTCTACGAGCTGTGCATTCACGATACCGTCCGCTTTGGTACTCTGAAAAAGGAGTTGCCTGGTATCACCAACACCATGCTGACCAACTCCTTACGGGAACTGGAACGGGATGGGTTTATCAATCGGGTGCAGTTCAATGAGATCCCGCCCCATGTGGAGTATTCCTTTACGGAGCGGGGACGTGACCTGATGCCGATTTTCTATCAGATTATGCTCTGGGGCTTCAAGCATGAAAAAGACAACCTGCCAAAGGACAATGAAAATGAGGAATAAGCCGTCCGTATCATATCGCAGCGAGATCATCGCTTATGCGGAGAAACAGTATGGAACCACGCCGGAATATCTCTGGCAATCTATACCGGGTTACGCGGTTCTCCGCCACGGGGACAGCCGGAAATGGTACGGGCTGATCATGGATGTTCCCGCAGAGAAGCTGGGAATGAGTGGGAAAAACGTAGTTGATATTATTGAGATCAAATGTGATCCGATTTTAAGTGGTTCCCTGACAGGTGGCAAAGGTATCCGTCCCGCTTACCATATGAAGCAGGGTAGCTGGATTTCTGTTTTATTGGATGGCTCGGTGGAGAAAACTTTAGTTTTCTCTTTGCTGGATATGAGCTATAAACTCACTTCAAAACGGAGAAAGGGAAAAGAACTTCTGAGCGGACGGCAGGAATGGATTGTTCCGGTAAATCCGAAGTATTACGACTTGCAAAAAGCGTTTTCGGAAAATGAGGAAATCATCTGGAAGCAAAGCAGCAATATTTCGGTTGGCGATGTTATCTTCCTGTATGTTACGGCTCCGGTTTCCGCAGTCCTGTATCGGTGCGAAGCCACAGAGGTCAATATCCCTTATCATTATGATGATGGCAACGTACATATGGATCATGTGATGAGATTGAGAAAGCTGGAACAGTACGAGCCGTCTTTTCTCCCATTTGAGAAGCTAAAAACCTATGGGATCGGCACAATACGCGGGCCGCGAAGAATGCCCCACAGTCTGATTTGTGAACTGGAAAGGAACCGGCATGAGCAGTGATATTTGGAATCCCTGGCATGGCTGTCGCAAATACAGCGAGGGCTGCGACCACTGCTATATGTACTATCTGGACAGCGAGAGGGGCAAATCAGGCGGGGAGATTTATAAGGTCAAGACGAATTTCAACCTGCCGCTGAAAAAAGACCGGCAGGGAAATTATAAAATTAAAAGCGGAGAAAGTTTGCGGGTATGTATGACCAGCGACTTTTTTCTGGAAGAAGCGGATGCCTGGCGGGATGAAGTCTGGGATATGATCCGCTTACGACCGGATGTACGGTTCTGGCTCCTGACAAAGCGTGCGCATCGTATCCGGGAGTACCTGCCCTGGGATTGGTTGGACGGATGGGAGAATGTTTCCATCAATGTGACGGCGGAAAATCAACTGCGGGCGGATGAAAGGCTATCAATACTCCTGGATATTCCGGCAAAACATAAAGGCGTTATGATTGCTCCATTTATCGGAAAAGTTGATTTGGAACCATATCTGGCTTCCGGCCAGTTGAAAACCGTATTTGCAGACGGAGAAAACTATGATGGTGCAAGGCCGCTCCACTATGAATGGGTTAAGCTGCTGTATGACCAATGCCGGAAATATAATGTTCCTTTCTCGTTTTTTGGAACGGGAAATGTTTTTATCAAGGACGGAAAAGAGTATCACATCTGCAAGGCTTATCAACACGTTCAGGCGCTGCGCTCCGGGCTGCAATATCCTGCCGTTGAACAGGACTGCCCCATTCAAACACGCTGCCGTACCTGCAAGCGGAGAAATTCATGTAATGGATGCCGGTGGTGCGGAAGGTGTTGAATATCCGCCGATTACACTCTGGGTCATCCAATAGGGGCGGGTAGCATCCCTGTTGGCAAAGGAATTCCAAAGGGGAACAGGGTTCTCCTTTGTCTGGGGTGTTCAGAGGGGATGCGTTCCCCTTTGACTGGAAGAATCCAAAGAAACCGGCGGTTTCGTGGCACACGACTTTCCCCCGGAAAGTCTAGTGTGTTATACCTTTGTGGAGCAGATGGCAGCCGGAATTGTAGCACGCCCCGGAAAGTGCGGCTACAGTTGCGGCGTTCCGGAGGGAAAGGTTGCCCCTTGCGGGGCAGCATAAGCGACAGAAAAAGGCTGGCGGGCGGTGCGGATATGCACTGTCTGTCAGCCGTGTCATTTGCGGAACAAAGGTATATCAAAGCCCCCGTCAGCCGCTGCTTCCCATCGTATCAGAACCACCACGGCAGCTTTCCGCGCAGGCTGTCCATCGCCTCGCCCTCCACCTTCTTTGTCCAGCTCTCGCTGAGATGGAAATGGAGCGCCGCGCCGATCAGCGGGTGCTCGATTCCATCGGTAAAGCCATAGCGGTACAGCAGATAGGTCTGCTCTCTGGCCGTCAGCTTGTCCAGCGCCGCATACAATTCTATCAGCTGCTCTTTTTGGATATAGATTTGCTCCGGCGTTTGGGTGTGAGGGTCGGCTATGGCTTCGATCCGCAGCACCCGTTCATCCTCTGAGAGAACGTCATCCAGATATACTCTCTGGAAGCCGGGGCCGTCTTTCTTATCCACCATCCGTTGCTCAAATAAACCGAGGGCGGCGCGGATGCAGTCCGTCATGGCGTTGCGGAGCGCCGGTGCTGCATAGGTCAGAAATTTCATGCCCCGTCCGGCATCAAACAAAGGGATCGCGTTCAGCAGGCCGATACTTCCCTCCTGCATCAAATCATCCAAATCAATTCCAATATCATTTTCATCCAGCCCCATGTTTCGGTATTGCTCCAGCGCAATTTTTCGGATGAATCCCAGATTCTTTTCCAGCAGAATGTCACGGGCAGCCGTATCCCCTTTCTGTGCCAGTCTGCACAGCTGCTCATTGCTCCGGGTCGGCATTTTGCTTCTCCTGCGCGTGGTCTAAGGTGGATTGGAGAAATTCCGTCAGCGCCTGACCGAACTTGTCTAATGCTTCCTTTTGCACACCGTCCATCCCCGCTGCGCTCTGGGTGACGGCGGCGGAAATCATTTCGGGCGTGATGGTCGGAGTATGAACATCCGCCCCTTTGGTGAGTTCGGTAAACATCTGCTGAGTGATGCCCTTGGTCAAGGACTGCGCTGCTGTGAAATCGTTGCCGATCTCTTTCTTCACTTCCCGCAGCGCCGCCATAAATGTGTTCTGTATCATCGTCAGGTCTGCCTGATATACGGGAACTTTCTGCCGGTTGACAGTTCTGGCCGCCTGCACCGCAGCGTCTGTTTTATTGTTTCGGCGCAGCATGGCGCTGAGAGTAGTAAGCATCTGGTTCTGTCCGGCGAAACCGGCGGCCAGCGTATCGTCAAAATATTGCTCAATCATATAGGTGACTTCTGCAAAGCGAGGGCTTTCCAAAAGGCGGTTGACGATCTCTGCATTGGCTTTTCCGGTGTACAGATTCCGCGCCGCCTGCACCGACAGGCCCAGTTCTTCAATATCAAAATTTGTCCGGTCGGGCGTGTTGACTTCCCCCAGCAGGAAATCTGTGGAGACTTCAAACACTTTCGCAATGCGGAGCAAATGTTCTGTGCTGATCTTATCAGTCTTACCGCTGACAAACCGGCTGATGGCGCTCTCGGTGCTGCCGATGCGGGTCGCCAGCTGTGCCTGGGTAATTTTATGTTCCTTCATAAGCTCCTGCATCCGCTGCCGGATATTGCCGGGCAGATAGGCTCCCTCCATGTGACGCACCTCTCTTCTGAAAACTCTCTTTATCCATTATACCTGATAAAACCAGCGCGGGCAAATGCTTTCCGCTGGCTTCGCCGCTCTGAGGTCTTGCATTTTTGCAAGATTTCAGGGCGGCGTTTTTTCATTTCTTGCACTTTTAGCGGATTTTTCGGTTTATAGGCTTTTTCCCCGTATATTCAGGCAGACGGGCAGATACCGTCAATAAATAATGGAGGACAAAGCCTATGAATTTATTTGAAACTGTAAAATCCGCTGTCACCGTGAAGCAGGCCGCCGAATACTACGGCTGTAAGGTCAACCGGGGCGATATGATCTGCTGCCCCTTCCACGATGACCGGCATCCCAGCATGAAGCTGAACAGGGATTATTTCTATTGCTTTGGCTGCGGGGCTACCGGGGATGTGATCGATTTTGTGGCGCGGCTGTTCGGCCTGAGCAGCTACGAGGCCGCAAAGAAGCTGGCCTGTGACTTTGGCATCGACCCGGACAAGCCCCCGGCAGCGATGGCTTTGAAAAAGCCCTATCCGCTGGCGCAGGCTTTCCGCAACGATGAGATACACTGCCAGCGGGTGCTCTGCGATTATCTGCATCTGCTGGAACGCTGGAAGGTCGAATATGCCCCGCAATCGCCGGAGGATGAACTGGATGACCGCTTTGTGGAAGCCTGTCATATGATCGAGTATGTAAATGATTTGTTGGACGTTCTCATGTTTGCGGAACTGAAGCAGCGTGTGAAAGCGGTGGATATGCTGCTGAAGGACGGCACTATCACCGCGCTGGAGCAGCGGCTCAGACGTCTGGAAAAGGAGGTGCAGCACCGTGGCGAAGAACGAGCAATCGCGTGAGGCCAACCAGCCCATCTGGTTTGACGGCAAGAGTATCAATGAAGCCCTGTTTTGTGATGATTTTCTCGGCAGACACAAAATCATCTACACAAACGGGGCTTTTTTCACGCCTGATGGCCGCGTGACCGATGAGCTGCCACTGCGTGGAGAAATTTTTGAGGAACTGAAATGCTGTGCGGTCAGCAATATCCCCCGCAAAATCAGCAATATCGTGGAGCTGATGAAGCTGGCGGCGCTGGTAGAGGATTTCCCGCCGGAGGCTGACCGCATTCATCTGGCAAACGGCACGTTGTTTCTGGATGGCTCCTTTACGGAGGGAAAACCGGACATCGTGCGTTGCCGCCTGCCGGTGGCCTATAATCCCGATGCGCCCACGCCGACCCGCTGGCTGGCTTTTCTGGATGGGCTTCTTTACCCGGAGGACATTCCCACTTTGCAGGAATATATCGGCTACTGCCTGATTCCCAGCAACAAAGGCCAGCGGATGATGGTCATAAAAGGTAACGGCGGTGAGGGCAAAAGTCAGATCGGCGCGGTGTTGTCCGCCCTGTTCGGGAGCAACATGAAGGACGGCAGCATCGGCAAAATTTCCGAGAACCGTTTTGCCCGCGCTGATCTGGAACACATTCTGCTGTGTGTCGATGATGATATGCGGATGGAGGCCCTGCGGCAGACCAACTATGTCAAATCCATCGTCACCGCACAGGGTAAAATGGATTTGGAGCGTAAAGGCAAGCAGAGCTATCAGGGATGGATGTGCGCCCGGCTGCTGGCCTTCTCCAACGGAGATTTGCAGGCGCTGTTTGACCGGAGCGACGGATTTTACCGCCGCCAGCTGGTGCTGACCACAAAAGAAAAACCGGCTGGCCGTGTGGATGATCCCGACCTGGCCGAGAAGATGAAAGCCGAGGTGGAAGGTATTCTGCTGTGGGCTTTGGAGGGATTGCAGCGGCTGGCCGCCAACAACTTCAAGTTCACCGAAAGTGACCGCACCAGAGAAAACCGGGAGGCAGTCAAACGGGACAACAACAATGTGTATGATTTTCTGGATTCTGACGGGTATGTTCGCCTGAAAGCCGATCTATCTGCCAGTTCCAAAGAACTGTATGAGGCATACCAGATTTACTGCACCGAAAACAACCTGCCCGCCCTGAAACCCCGCAGCTTCAGCGAAGCCCTGATTGCCTGCCAGAGCCGCTACAATCTGGAATACTGCAACAATGTGACCAACGCAGCCGGACGGCGGGTGCGTGGATTTCTGAGGATTGAGGTATTGGTGAGAAATCATATATCAGTGTTTTCCGGTGATTCGATGCGTACGTACGTACCGGAAGATGTGCCGGAGGAATGGCGGCGCTGAACCGTGTACGTACGTACGCTTTGATTGACCGTTGTTCTCCCTTTTATAGCAATTCGGCGGCTATGGCAGTCAGAATCACCGGTCAAATCCCCATGCTAAATCAAGGCAAGTGGGAATCGAAAAGTATTTGACGGTTGGAAGAAATCATTTTGCGAAACCGTGTTTCTCGTCCCGGTGAACCGGGTGCATGGAATCATGGGAAAATGCACGGTTTCAAGCCAAGTCACACGGAACGGGAAAGTCGGAAGGTGCGGCTTATGGACAGGACATCACACCGGCAATTTTGAACGGATTTGGTGACAAGGGAATTTTTTACGAACCAGCGAAGCGGTTATGCCAGAGGGCGTGCCAGCTTCGCTTTTTTATCAAGTAAATTTAGGAGGATTTTTGATGATGACGGTACGCAACGAGATCAAAGCGCAGATTGTCCGAGCCGGATACACCATGCAGGAGGTAGTTGACCGGCTCCATGAGGAATACGGCTGGTCGGACAGTGTTTCCAACCTGTCGGCCAAGCTCCAGCGGGAATCTATTCGCTACAAGGAGGTCGTGGAACTGGCCGATGTGCTGGGCTACGACCTGATCTGGCAGAAACGGAGGTAAATCTATGACAAGTGAAGAAAAGAAACTGTTGCAGGCAAAGCACCGCTTGGAGGAAGCCCAGGCACGGGACCGGGTGAAGGAGCGAAAAGCCCGGACAAGGCGGCTCATTCAGGAGGGCGCAGTGCTGGAAAAAGTGCTGCCGGAAGTACAGACGGTAGGGCTTGATAATCTGGAAGAATACCTGCGGCGAAAGCTGGCAGCGCACGATTGAAAACGGCTGGGAGGTCTCCGGGAAACCGGGGGCCTTCCTCTTTTTTCTCCCGAAGGGCGC
>OGYP01000195.1_pt1 | contig 28878 bp, 30 predicted proteins | sample 1576571 | NCBI WGS metagenome assembly OGYP01 (sample SAMEA3541559, study PRJEB24748) | human gut metagenome | biome: human gut; feature: human-associated habitat; material: faeces | place: China | collected 2012
GTAAGAAATCATAAAAATGTAATAAGGAGGAATGGAAAATGAAAGCATGGAGTCAGCCCGAAATGGAGGAACTGAACGTAAGAGCAACGGCTTACAGCCCTAAGGGAGGTCTGATCGAGGACGGCGTTTACCAGTCCGATGACGGTAAGTATACTATCCCCACTTACGGTCCTTCTTCCGGCAATTCCGGAGAACCTACCGTAGACGTACAGTAGTTTTCGGACTGTATGAGAGGAAAATGCCAGAATGGATCAGGGAAGCTCATGGTTACATGGGCTTTTTTGGTGTATATGATGAGTCCGCCTGCTCGATTAACAGACGGAGACAGAGCGTGTAAAAGAAGGGAGAACAGAAAATGGACAAAACGGCAAAAATCCGAATGAAAGCGAAAAGGAATGTGACGGACCTGGCGGGAGAAAAGGTCATGGTGGATTTCGAACAGGGGAAATATTTCTGCATCAAAGGTGTGGGAAACGACATCTGGGATATGCTGGACGGGCAGGAAGGCGAAGACGGCATAACGGTGGAGGCTATCTTACATAAACTGATGGAAGAATATGAAGTGATGGAAGAGGTGTGTGAAAAAGAGGTGCTGGCATTTCTGGACAAACTGGAACAGGCGGGGATCCTGGAAGAGGTGTAGACACATATGGGAAAAATAAGAGGAAGAAATTATATTTCCTGGTTGTGGCAATATACCGCTCCCTATGCGGGCAGGATTGGTCTGCTGTTATTATTTGGGCTGTTGGAGACTTTTGCCTCGCTGGCCATGGTGCAGATCACCAAGGAGATCATTGATCATGCCACAGTGGGAAGCGGTTTCGGACGGCTGCTTACGGGTTATGTGCTGCTGTTATTGGGAATGCAGGGAATCTCGGTGTTGTCGACACTGCTTACTGCACTGGTAACGGAGCGGTTTTCCTTCGGGATCCGACGGCAGATCTATGAGAAGATCCTGCATTCTGACTGGCGGGAAGTGACGGCCTATCATACCGGTGATCTCATGACAAGACTGACCAGCGATGCGGGAAATGTGGCGGACGGTATTGTGGGGACGATCCCCAATATCTTACAGCTGGGGATCGAGTTGGTACTGGTGTTTTGTATGTTGTTTTATTATTCCCCGCTCCTTGCGGTGTTTGCCCTGCTGGTGGCACCGGTGGCAGCCCTGTGCTCCTGGTGGCTGGGAAAACGCCTGAAACGGTTACAGCGGAAAGTGCAGGAGAGTGAGTCGGAATACCGTTCCTTTTTGCAGGAAAGTCTGGCCAACCTTCTGATCGTAAAGGCTTTTACCGGAGAGGACCGGGCGGTGGAGCGCCTGACAAAGCTACGGGAGGAACGGTTCTACTGGGTATACCGCAAGACCGGACTGGGAACCGCCAGTTCCACGGTGATGTCACTGGCTTTTCAGGGAGGATATCTGATAGCATTTTCCTACGGGGCATGGCAGCTGTCGAGACAACAGATCACCTACGGTACTATGTCGGTATTTCTGACACTGGTGAACCGGGTACAGGCGCCGATCCTGGGACTGGCCCAGCAGATTCCCCGGATCATTGCCCTGTTGACTTCCGCCGGGAGGATCATGGAGTTACAGAGAATTCCCGGGGAGCAAAGGGCAGCCGGAGAGATCCGTGGATGGGAGATCGGAGTGGAGCTTCGAAATGTATGCTTCGGATATACCAGGGAACCGGTGCTGAAACGGGTGAATCTGAAGATCTGTCCGGGAGAATTTGTCGCCATTGCAGGAGAGTCCGGTATCGGCAAGACAACACTGATCCGCATTCTGATGGCCTTTCTGGAAACGGGAGCGGGAACGGTGGATTTCTACAATGGCAGCGGACAGAGGCAGGAGACCGGAGCTTTCGTCCGGAAGTTTATTGCCTATGTCCCCCAGGGGAATACTCTGTTCAGCGGAACCGTGAGAGAAAATCTGCAGATGGGCAGAGAAGATGCTTCGGAGGAAGAATTGTGGGCGGCCCTGAAACTGGCTTCCGGAGAAAATTTTGTCCGGTCACTGCCGGAGGGGCTGGATACCGTCATCGGGGAAAGAGGGCATGGCCTGTCGGAAGGACAGGCGCAGCGGATCGCCATTGCCAGAGCCTTTTTGCGGAGAGCACCGTTTCTGATCCTGGATGAGGCCACCTCGGCGCTGGATGAAGCTACGGAGGTCGCTGTATTGCAGGGGCTCCGGGCATTAGAACCGAGACCCACCTGCCTGCTGATCACCCACAGGAAGGGTGTTTTAAAATATTGTGACAGAGAACTTTGCATCCGGGAAGGGAGTGTGACGGAAGAATGCAGTACCACTACTATCTGTACGGCATGAGGGTAACAGCGGATCTGGACTTTGTACAGCTGGATCCGGTGCGTTTACCGGAGGATGACAGGGACTTCGGACGGGAAAAGGTCCGGATCCGGGCGATGGACGAAGAGGAGGAAGCACAGTTTCGGAAAGAATACGGAGACTGCGTCTGCGGAAGTTTTTTGGGTACAGAAAAAGGCTGGTTGTGTAATCGTACGCTGGCCATGAGTGTGGAGCGGGGACAGGTGATCCGGTATCACATCCGGAAGGGAGGAGATCCCGGAGCGGTACGAACCTATCTGTTGGGCTTTGGAATAGCAATGCTCAGCCTTCAGCAGGGAAAACTTCCCATCCATTGCAGTGCGCTGGCAACTCCGGAAGGTGGTGCGATCCTGATCGCCGGAGAGAGTGGTGCGGGCAAGTCCACACTGACGACAGAACTGCTGAAACGGGGGTATCGTTTTCTGGCAGACGATATGGCAGTGGTGGACATTTCCGGAAAAGAAGGGGTGTGGGTGTATCCGGCTTTTCCTTATATGAAGCTGTGCAGGGATGTGGTGCTGAGGCAGGGATATCCCCCGGAAGAACTTTTGTATATTGATGAAAAAAAGGACAAATTTCTGGTGCCCTGTACCGGGGTATTTCAAAGGGAAAAGGCCAGACTGGAACGATTTGTTTTTCTGGGAATCCGATGGAAAAAAGAGGCGGAAGATAAGTCCGGGAAGATAAAAGCAGAAAAAATCACAGGCCCCGACAGCATGATCGTGTATAAAGACAATCTGTTCTTAAGACATCTGTGGAAAAAACAGGATCCGGGAATGGAAATCTGGCAGAACTGCCTGAAAATAGCGGAGCAGATACCGGTCTTTTGGATAAGGAGACCGGCAGCAGGTGATTCCACTGCCGAGGTGGCAGCGGAAGTACACGCACTGCGAAACGTCGTGTCAGCTTAAGAACTCTTCCGGTTCCTCAGAAGGCTGCGGGGGCTGACAGTCGCCGCCACCGGGATGGTGTCCGGGATGATGTCCTCCTCCGCCGGGATGTCCGGGGTACCAGGGAAACCATCCACAGGCGGTCTCGGATACCTTCAGTTCCATCAGTTCAGGTTGTGTCCAATGCTTCATAAGAATTCTCCTTTCCGTCTGCCTTATGCAGAGATGTACACGGGGAAAGTCCCGGTGTGACTACAGCATAGGGAACACAGGGGCGGAAGTAAAGAAATGTATCATGATTGTAAGAATTTTGCAGGAAGTGTCACAGAAAAGATACTGCCTGCACCGGGGGCATTTTCGCAGGACACGGTTCCGCCGTGACGTTCTGTGATCGTCTTTACAATGGCCAGTCCCAGACCACTGCCGGTGGCAGAACCGGGAGTTCTGGCGGAGGAGACGGTGTAGGTGCGGTTAAAGATCCGCTCGAGGTCCTCCGGCGGAATGCCGGGCCCCTCATCGGTCACGGAGATCCGGAGAGAAGTAAGGTCAGCGGAAGGCGCGGCAGACAGAGTGATTTTCGTTCCGGCGGGAGCATATTTTGCGGCATTGCCGAGCAGATTGTCCAGAATCCGTATCAGTTTTCCGGGATCTGCAAAAAGGGTGGCATGGAGATCCTGCGATACAGATAAACAGAGAAGATGACCGGCATAGTGGCTGTCCGGAAGTGCGGTATAGAAATATTCTTCCAGAAAGGCCGGGGCATCCAGTTCCTGAAAGGAAAAGGCGTGGGAAGGATCCTCCAGAGTGAACAACTCGTACATATCCCGGATCAGATGTTCCAGTGTCCCAGTCCGGTGATCGATCAGGGTGAGGGCACCTTCGATATCCTGTGCAGACAGAGACTGTCCGGAAGTAAGATAATCCACGGCACTGCGGATGGCAGTGAGGGGAGCCCGCAGATCATGGGAGAGATTGGCCAGCATTTCCGTACGTTCCTGTTGCAGGTGCTGCAGGGAGCGATTGCTGGCATTTAACTGCGCGGTGATTTCCAGCAGCCTGCGGGACAGTTCTTCCACGGTCTCCTGTTCGAGAGAGGGAGAACGGAAAACGGGGCGGGAATTTTGTGCCATGGTCAGATACCTCCTTTCAGAAAACGATACCCTTTGGACCAGACGGTCTCGATGCGGTTCTCCAATTCGTAATTGCCTTCGAAACGTTTGCGGAGACGGCTGACATTGACCATAACGCTGCGTCTGTCACTTTCCCGGTAGACACCGAAGAGAGCCGTTCCCAGTTCCTCGAAGGTGATGTCCCGGTCCGGGTGTTCTGCCAGATACAGCAGGACTTCATATTCCCGGTTGGCGAGACACAGATCCTGTTCCCGGTAGAAGGCCTTGTGGGCTACCCTGTCGATGGAAAGATTTCCAATCGTCAGTACCAGATCGGAAGAAGCCTGCGCCAGTTGTCTGCGCCTGCGGATCAGGAGGTCCACCCGGGCTTTCAGCTCCCGGAGACTGTAGGGTTTGACCAGATAATCGTCCCCGCCGCAGGTAAGTCCCCGGATCACATCTTCCTCGGAACTTCTGGCAGTGAGAAACAGGATCGGCACAGAGGAAAAAGAGCGGATGTAACGGCACACCCGGTAACCGTCGGCTTCGGGCAGCATAACATCCAGTAAGATACAATCCGGAAGATTCTTTCGAATGGATAAGATGCCTTCCCGGGGGGAGATGGCAGTATACACGGTGAATCCCGCACCGGTGAGATATTTCTGATTGATCGCCAGCACTTCGGCATCATCATCGATCAGCACAAGCTTGAACATAGTATTATCTTACCTCCTTTGCTGGTGCTATTTTAGCATGGGGGAAAAACGATTGTCACCAAAGGAAGGTCGACAGAGAGAGACAAAGGACAGCGGAAAACGACAGACCGGATGAAAAAGTGACACGAGAAGGGGGAGAAAAATGAATCGGTCAAATACGAGTGCAAATAAGGATATCGGACACATAGTAAAGGATATGCTGCGGCTTCTGGTGGCTTATGGAGTGGCTGTGTTATTTATGGGAAGAGCATGGAGCCTTCGGACACTTGGGGGTATGACAGGACTGGCAGCGATATTCGTGCTGCTTTATGTATTGGGAAAGGAAGAGCAATATCTGTATAATGTGACCCTGTTCGGTTATCCGGACAGGATACAGCGGCGCAGAACAGGATCGTTTCTGGTGGCAACAGCGGCAACCGTGGTCCTGCTGCCATACATTACAGAGGATCAGAGGGGATATTTTCTGTTTCTGATCCTGGCGTACAGTCTGGAAAGCGTACCGTTGCTGCGACACGGCAGATGCTGCAGAGACATGGAAAGAAATCGCGGGGAAGTGCCGCGTACCGCATTTGTGGGAAGAAGGGCGCAGTACAACAAGTTTCGGTATTTTTTGAAGAAGACCAGCATCCCCATGGAGCTTGTGGGGTATATTGCGACATCGGCACAGGAACTGGCACAGATTTCAGAAGGAGATGCAGGAGAATATCTGGGAAGTCTGGAAGATCTGGAAATGCTGATCCGCCGGTACCATCTGGATCAGATCTATATTCTGCAAAAGCGCGAGGAACAGCTTTTTTCCATGCAGAAATATGTGGATCTGTGCATTGATATGGGGGTGACGGTACGGATGGTGGTGGATTTCTATAAGAGGCGCAGAGCCGACAGTTATGTAAGCTGTGTGGGAACCTATCCGGTCATCACCTACCATACGGTGACGTTGAATACCGGAGAACAGGTGATAAAACGGATCATGGATGTGGCAGGAGGCCTGGCAGGGATCGTTTTGTTTTCTCCGGTGATGTTATTGGCGGCGCTGGCCATTAAGCTGGATTCCCCCGGTCCTGTGATCTTCCGGCAGACCCGGGTCGGGAAAAACGGCAGGACATTTCAGATCTATAAATTCCGTAGCATGTATGTGGATGCGGAAGAGAGAAAGTCAGAGCTGCTGTCGCAAAATGAGATCGCCGGGGGCGTAATGTTCAAGATCCGGGAGGATCCCCGGATCACCCGGGTGGGCAGGATCCTGCGGAATTTAAGCATTGATGAGCTGCCACAGTTTTTTAATGTGTTGGGAGGTTCCATGAGTCTGGTGGGAACGAGACCGCCGACCCCGGACGAGGTGGAGAAATACGGCACAAGGCAGTGGCGGCGGATCAGTATCAAGCCGGGCTTGACGGGCATGTGGCAGGTGAACGGCAGGAGTCTGGTGACGGATTTCGAAAAGATCGTGGAGCTGGATGTGGAATATATTGATAACTGGTCACTGATGGAGGATATCCGGATTTTGTGCAAGACGGTGACAGTGTTGTTAAAGCATGCGGATGCGTATTAGAAAGAGAGGCAGAAGAGGTGGAATGAAGATGCATGGAACCCGGGTGAACTGGGTAGGAATGACCGGTGCCGTGGTATTGTTTGGATATGGATGGTGGAGAGAACCGTTGGCGGCGGTGCTGGGAGGGATGATCCTGCTTGCGGATCTGCTGGCCATGGAGGTGAGTGTAAGGAAAAGGGATGGGAAAAATGCTAAGAATACAATGTTTTGAAAAAAATGTAAAAAAAAAGAAAAATATTTCTGTTTTTCTGAACCTTTTTTCTGAGACGGAGAGTCTTAATAGATAAGACAGAATAAAAGGGGCGTTTTAACAGGCATCTCTGGAAGAAAGGAGCAAAAGGGGACATGGAAGAACGAAGACGGATCGACCGTGTGGGCTACCAGGCAAAGAGTGTTATCGTGGTATGTGATACCGGGGAAAGCATTTTTGTGGAGACCCGGAATGTCAGTCCGCTGGGCATAGCCTTTACGATGCCGGCAGGATCTCCTGACCTTAAGGGGAAAGACATCATAATCGTAGCGGATACGATGATCATGTATGCAGATGTCACCAGACAGGAGGAGCAAGAAGACGGAAATTTTAAAGTAGCTATTTCGGCAAAGAAGTTCACGCCGGAGGTGCTGCAGTATTTATTTGAACATATTGTTGAAAAATAGAATGGAGAGGAAAAATCATATGAGAAAAAACAGTAAGAACGAAAAAGTGATTCGTGCTATGGCGATCGGCATTTCCGCAATGCTGATGGCATCTTCACCGTTGACTGCACTGGCAGCAGAAGGAGAGGGAAATTCTTCCGAAGGAAACGAGGATAAGAACATTACAGTGACACCGGAAGCCGGTGTATGCGATCAGGCGGAAGCAGCCGCAAAAGATGCCGATAAGGCTGTAGAGGGCGCCGAAAAGAGTGCCGCTGATGTGAAGTCTGAAGTGGCTGGCCAGGTAGTGGCAGGGGAAGCTAAGGATACGCAGGGCAAGGATCTGTCTCAGGCTGTTCTGGATGCCAATGCCAAAGTAGAGGATAAGACTGTTGAAGGCGGTTCATCCCTGAAGGACGCAGAGTCTGCCGTAGAGAATGCAGATACTGCGCTGGGGGTTGCGGAAGCCAAAGACAAGCTGTCCGATGCAGAACTGGATAAGGCAGCCGAGGAAGCAGACAAAGCAGGTCAGACTGCCGAAGAAGCAAAAGATGCCATGCAGGCTGCCCAGGATAAGGTAAATGGACAGATCGAGAATATCAAGGATGCTGCTTCTATCACCGATGCCAATGCGGCATATGAGGAAGCAAAGAAGACCGCAGACCAGGCACAGGCTGATTTCGATGCAAAGCTTGGGGAGTATAATACCGCCAAGACAGAATATGAAGAGGCAGCACAGAAGGTGGCAGCTTATGAAAAGGCTTATGAGGAGGCTGTAAACAGTGCAGATGCTAACGCTGAGGCGGCAGCAGCTGAACTGGAAGCAGCGAAGACAAATGCAGAAGCACTGGCAAAGGCTCTGGAGGCTGCAAAGGGTGCAGTGGATACCTCCGCAGCAGGTGCCATGGATATTGCAGATAAGGAAGCTCTGACACAGGGAGATCAGGGACTTAACTGGAAAAATGAGGATAAGCTTTTCATTTCCATTATGCAGAACTACTATCTGCCCGAGGTACAGAAGATCACTGCCGATGATATTAAGGTTGTCCGCAGACAGGGTGAAGACAATAATACCAAGAATTATTTTGAAGTAACCTATACCGATGAGAATGGTAATAAGCAGACAAAGTTTTACAACTATGTGATGGATGACAAACAGACTTCCAAGGACAATATCGTGATCTTTGAGAAGCGAATTGAGGAAGTAAACTGGAAGACGGCGCAGGAGACCAATCCGGATCAGTATGTGAAGGAAAATGGGGATACTATCACTGTTTCCGAAGTGGAAAAAGGTCTGAAAGACGGAACCATTATTGCAGTAGATGGAAAGAAAGTGATCAAGAACGACGGAACCGAGAGTATCATTATTTCTGACAATAACCAGAAGACCGAAAACGGCGAGGTTGATACTGATGTAAATGAGGCTACCGAGAAGGAATCCTGGAAACTGGATGAGAACGGCAACCTGATCAAGACCGTGACCGCTGATGTGACCACCATCACCTATACCGATGCAAAATTCACTTCTACCGAACAGTATCAGACAGAGGCAGAGAGAGATGCTGCAGCTGCTGCAAAGGAAAAGGATTTGAAGGACGCTGCCGGCAAGGATGTAACCGTTACAGGAACAGAAAAAACGGATTATACTTATACCGGTAACGGAACCTACATTCCTACCTTTACGAAGACTGTGAATGTGAAGGATGAAGAGGTTGAATGGAAGCATACAGATAAAAAGACGGATTATGGTGTAAGAACAGAGGAAGAAGCAGTAGCAAAGGTTACGAAAGAGCAGGAGAAGGCGTTAAGCAATAAGATTAACGATGATGACGACTTATACCTGATCGGTGTAAGCAGTGATCTTAAGGTAACCGGCTATACAGAAGATCACTGGTATGATGATTCCGACTTCCTCGTATCCGGCACTGTATCCGCAACCTACGCAAAGGTTACCAAGAAAACTGTCGATCAGAGTACCTTCGGTTCTCTTTGGAATGATATCAAAGCCCTGTTTGGTAAGGGAGAAGCTACCAACAAGAAACTGGAAGATGCAGCCAGAAAGGCAGTCGAGGCAGACGGTGGTATTTTTGTAAGTGCCAACTGGGATGACTGGAAGTTCGGCAAGGCAACCATCCGCTATGTGGCAGGTGTCAGTGTCAATACCGATGAGAAGACTACCGCAGCGGAGGCACAGAATGCGGTACAGGATGCAGCACTGGCACAGGCAAAAGCAAGTGGCGCAACCGGTGTGTACAATGTGAAGACTACAGAGCCCGATACTATTGCTCATACCAGCTATTCCTATGAGATTGATTATCTGGAGAAAACCGGAGAGACCACAACCAATACTGCTGTCAGAACTGAGACTTATGCAAATGCAGAGGTGCTGACCGGTCAGATCATCCAGAACCTGAATTACATTCAGGGCAACATCAAACTGACCCAGAAGGATACTGAATATCGTAAGTTCGTAGATGATGCCAAGGCTCTGACCCAAAAGTATCAGAAGCTGTTACAGGATGCACAGGACGCACAGAAAGATGTGGTAGCAGCACAGGGCAAGGTAGAGGAACTGAAGGCAGAGATCGAAGCTCTGAAGAGTAACAGAACCAGTAACCTTGGAGCTCTGAAGGAACTGGAAGGAAAGCTGGCCGTGGCTGAACAGAACAAAAAGGATGCAGAAGATACTCTGAAGGAGATTCTGGGCAGCCTGGATGAGGCAGGCGGAGAGCTGGATAAGGTGATCGAGCGTCTGACTCCTGCACCTACACCCGGAACACCTGCAGGTGGAGAAGGTGAGACCGGAGGTGCCGGTGATACAGAGGAAGGCGGCGCCGGAGAGGCAGCAATAGTTGTTACACCTGTTGCACTGGCAGCAGCACCCGCAGCACAGGCAACCGTAGTTGCACAGAACCAGGCAGCAGCACCCGTTGTACAGATCGCTGACGAAGCAGCACCTCTTGCAGAAGCAGCTCCTGCAAATACACAGGAAACCGTTCAGGCAGGTTCCGATAAGGAAGAGACCAAGGAAGCCGTAAATATCGAAGAAGAGGCTGTTCCCCTGGCAGATGTAGCTGTGGAAAGCGAACAGGCAAAGATGTCCTGGTGGTGGTGGCTGATCATTCTGATCCTCGGTGCAACCGGATATGAAATGTACAAGAAGCACAATGAGAAGAAGCTGAAGGCTCAGGCAGAAAATGCAGGAGATATCGAAGAATAAAAGATAACAAAAACGACATCCATCGGGATTTTCCCGGTGGATGTCGTTTTTTAGACCTTGGAAAGCGGATTACTCGAAGAGCTCTTCAACTTTTTCCAGATCACCGTCTCCGGTCAGAAGAAGAGTCACTGTGGCCTGGGCACTGCTGATATCGGTTGTCCCCTCAACGCATAATTCACCGTCAGTATTGTAGAGAGCCCATTGGAACTCATTGACAGAGGAGGGCCAGTCTGCTTCCATAGAGATCGATTCCTGATCCGACAGGGAATCCAGATTTACCTGTTCCCCGGTCACGGGATCAATGACCGCTACCATACCGACTTCGATGCCACACATATTGACTACCGACAGGGTGAGTGCCCTGGTATCCTCCGAAGTGGATTCTATGGCAGACGACTCGGAATCCGGGGAAACATCGGCAGGCAGGGCGGCAACAGTCTCAGACGGGGAGGTGGAAGCAGTCGTGGCGGAGGATGTTTCCTCTCCGTCAGAATTCTGACTGCATCCTCCGAATAACAGACAACAGGACAATATACTTACAGCAAAAATATGTCGTATGAAACTTTTTTTCATAATAATCTCCATTCTGCAGACGATTCCTTCCGTCGGAGAAATCGCGAATCAAATTTCAAATTTGATTCTGCGATAAGGGCTGCTTTGTGACGCCTGCAGCACAAATAGCCGTGTGAAAATCTATATCACCATTATATCGGATTTCCCATAAAAAGTAAATTTATGCGATAAAAATTTCCGGAAGCAGACCGGTAGGAATTCCTGAAAAAAATATCGAAAAATGTGAGCCGTTTTTCATGGATAAGTAGTCTTTATAGATAGAGACTAAGAAATAACGGAGGCGGTCGAGATGAGCGGCATGTTATATTCCATACCTGTGATTTTGACAGGTTATCGAATCGTACAAATTGAAGATGAAGCGACACCGCTTGCACAGGCAGCAAAGAGTGGATATTACGGTGACACAGTAGCCGGAATGCTGGGCATTGGTGTTTTATTACTCTTGGTGATTTATTTTATATTATGCAGAAAATACCAGAAAAGAATCATAGAATTGCAGGAAAATGCACATCCCGGCTGGAACTGGTGGAAACTTAGAAAGCAGGTAACCGAACTGGAGGATAAAAAGGCAGAAGGAATTGTCGAGGATATCCGGCGGGCAGCGCAAAGCTATATGACTGTTTAAATTTAATCAGAAAGATCCGGGGATCATCCCCGGATTTTTTACACCAGATTTATAAAAGTGAAGTATTTCGTTGCTGATGTCTGCCGGGAATGTTATAATCATGTATGTGGCCGGTTCAGAGACCTGCGCCACAAGCATAGGAAAGAAAAGGAAGGCAATCTATGAAAGTCTTGGTAACAGGCGTAAAAGGCCAGTTGGGATATGATGTGGTAAATGAGTTGACAAAGCGCGGAATTGAGGCTGTCGGCGTGGATATTCAGGAGATGGATATCACAGATGCGGCCAGCGTGGAAAAGGTGATCGGAGAGGCGGCACCGGACGCTGTGGTACACTGTGCAGCCTATACCGCAGTGGATGCAGCGGAGGATAACGTGGAAATCTGCCGTAAGGTCAATGCGGACGGCACACAGAACATTGCGAATGTCTGCAAGAAGCTGGACTGCAAGATGGTCTATATCAGTACCGATTATGTGTTTGACGGCGAGGGCACCAGACCCTGGGAGCCAGAGGACGAGCGTCATCCGCTGAATGTATACGGACAGACCAAATACGAAGGAGAACTGGCAGTACAGAATACACTGGAGAAATATTTTATCGTAAGAATCTCCTGGGTATTCGGAGTCAACGGCAAGAACTTCATCAAGACCATGCTGAATCTGGGCAAGACCCATGATCATCTCACAGTGGTGAATGACCAGTTCGGATCTCCTACCTATACTTATGATCTGGCAAGACTTCTGGTGGATATGGTCCTGACGGATAAATACGGTATCTACCATGCTACCAACGAAGGTATCTGTAACTGGTATGAATTTGCCTGTGAGATATTCCGTCAGGCGGGCATGAAAGTGGATGTGGCTCCTGTACCGGCTTCCGAGTATCCGACGAAAGCCAAGCGACCGGAGAACAGCCGCATGAGCAAAGCCAAGCTGACAGAGAACGGATTCGTAAGGCTTCCTTCCTGGCAGAATGCGTTAGAGAGATATCTGAAAGAAATCCTGTAAACAGACTTTGTGTAAGCAGGAAAATAACGGGAAATACTTCAGGGAGCGGTATCGGAAACGGTACGGCTCCCATTTTGGCGAATGTACATCATCGAGCTTTTAAGCGAGATGGTGTACAAAGTATACAAATCGAGTAGGAGCCAGCCTGCTCGACTTATAATATATGAAAAAGTCATGAAAAACCCTGTAAATTTCACGAAAAACCTGTTGACAACGGAAGTCGGAACAAGTATACTGTTAAAGCGTGCCAGAAAAGGTGCGTCTATTATACTATTAAGAAAGAGGTGAAACAGAATGCCAACATTTAACCAGTTAGTAAGAAAAGGACGTCAGACTTCTGTTAAGAAGTCTACTGCACCTGCTCTCCAGAAGGGTTACAACTCTCTTCACAAGAAAGCAACAGACGTTTCTGCTCCCCAGAAGCGTGGTGTATGTACCGCTGTTAAGACAGCAACTCCTAAAAAGCCTAACTCTGCTCTTAGAAAGATCGCCAGAGTACGTCTTTCCAACGGAATCGAAGTTACCAGCTACATTCCCGGTGAAGGTCACAATCTGCAGGAGCACAGCGTTGTTTTGATCCGTGGTGGTCGTGTTAAGGACCTGCCCGGTACCAGATACCACATCATCCGTGGTACCCTTGATACTGCCGGTGTCGCTAACAGAAAACAGGCTCGTTCCAAGTACGGCGCTAAGAGACCTAAGGATGCTAAGAAATAAGTAGTATCCGGGGCGTTTTGAACGTCGGACCGAGAGTCCGATGAAAATCCGCAAGGATTTTTGGAGATGTCAGAGAGACATCTTTGTACCACAAAAACGAAACTAAGAAAAGTGTTGGAATTCTGTGATACAGATATAACAGCGCGAACACTTGGGGAAACACATGTGAGTACCGATGATTTAACGTAACTAGTGAGAAGGCAAGACCGACATGAAAAGAGAGCGTAAGCTTGCTTACGAGCGAACTTTTTATGCAGGGATTGGTCGGCGAACAGCCGACATCGAGGTTTTCGCAGAAAACCGAGATAACGTATCTCACGAGAACAATTTGTTAAGGAGGGAAGAACCGTGCCACGTAAAGGACATATTCAGAAAAGAGATGTATTAGCAGATCCTTTATACAACAACAAAGTGGTTACCAAGCTTGTCAACAACATCATGCTGGATGGCAAGAAGGGTGTAGCCCAGAAGATCGTATACGGAGCATTTGCTAAGGTTGAAGAGAAGAGCGGCAAGCCTGCTCTGGAAGTATTCGAAGAGGCTATGAACAACATCATGCCTGTTCTGGAAGTAAAAGCAAGACGTATCGGTGGTGCTACCTATCAGGTGCCTATCGAAGTCAGACCTGAGAGACGTCAGGCTCTGGGCCTTCGTTGGCTGACCATGTTCTCTCGTAAGAGAAGTGAGAAGACCATGGAAGACAGACTTGCTAACGAAATTCTTGACGCAGCCAACAATACCGGATCTGCAGTTAAGAGAAAAGAAGACATGCACAAGATGGCAGAGGCAAACAAGGCTTTTGCTCATTACAGATTCTAGTAGGAGGGAAAAAACTTGGCTGGAAGAGAATATCCGTTAGAGAGAACTAGAAATATCGGAATTATGGCTCATATCGATGCCGGTAAGACCACTACTACCGAGCGTATCCTGTATTACACAGGTGTTAACTATAAGATCGGTGATACTCACGAAGGTACTGCTACCATGGACTGGATGGCTCAGGAGCAGGAGAGAGGTATTACCATTACATCTGCAGCTACTACCTGTCACTGGACTCTTGAAAAAGAGACCAAGCCCATGCCCGGTGCTCTGGAGCATCGTATCAACATCATTGATACCCCGGGTCACGTAGACTTCACCGTTGAGGTTGAGCGTTCCCTTCGTGTACTGGATGGCGCTGTCGGTGTCTTCTGTGCAAAGGGCGGTGTAGAGCCTCAGTCCGAGAACGTATGGCGTCAGGCTGACACCTACAACGTACCTCGTATGGCATTCATCAACAAGATGGATATCCTGGGTGCTAACTTCTACGCAGCAGTAGATCAGATCCGTACCAGACTTGGTAAGAATGCTATCTGCCTTCAGTTGCCTATTGGTAAGGAAGATGAATTCAAGGGAATCATCGATCTGTTCGAGATGAAGGCTTATATCTACAACGACGAGAAGGGTGATGACATCACTGTTACCGATGACCTTGGAGATATGGCTGATGAGGCTGCTTTATATCATGACGAGCTCATTGAAAAGGTTTGTGAGCTGGATGATGATCTGACAATGATGTATCTGGAAGGTGAAATTCCTTCCGTTGAAGAGATGAAGGCTGCTTTGAGAAAAGCTACCTGTGAGTGCAGAGCCGTTCCCGTATGCTGCGGTACTGCTTACAGAAATAAGGGTGTTCAGAAGCTTCTGGATGCTATTATCGAGTATATGCCTTCTCCTCTGGATGTACCGGCTATTAAGGGTGTTGACCTTGACGGTAATGAAGTAGAGAGAAAGTCTTCCGATGAAGAGCCTTTCGCTGCACTTGCATTCAAGATCATGACTGACCCGTTCGTAGGTAAGCTTGCTTACTTCCGTGTATATTCCGGTACTCTGAATTCCGGTTCTTATGTACTCAATGCTACTAAGGACAAGAAGGAACGTGTAGGACGTATCCTGCAGATGCATGCGAACAAGCGTGCAGAGCTGGAAAAGGTTTACTCCGGTGATATCGCAGCAGCAGTTGGTTTCAAGTTCACCACTACCGGTGATACCATCTGTGATGAGCAGCATCCTGTAATCCTTGAGTCCATGGAGTTCCCTGAGCCCGTTATCGAGCTGGCTATCGAGCCTAAGACCAAAGCCGGTCAGGGCAAGATGGGTGAAGCTCTTGCAAAACTGGCAGAAGAAGATCCTACTTTCCGTGCTCATACCAATCAGGAGACCGGTCAGACTATCATCGCCGGTATGGGTGAGCTGCATCTGGAGATCATCGTTGACCGTCTGCTTCGTGAGTTCCATGTAGAAGCTAACGTAGGTGCTCCTCAGGTTGCTTATAAGGAAGCGTTTACCAAGGCTGTCGAAGTGGATTCCAAGTATGCTAAGCAGTCCGGTGGTCGTGGACAGTATGGACATTGTAAAGTTAAGTTTGAGCCCCTGGAGGCTAACTGTGAGAAGTTTGAATTTGATCCTAAGGCAAACATTCTGATCAACGATCCTCCTACCCTGTTATTCGAATCTACTGTAGTTGGTGGTTCCATTCCTAAGGAATACATCCCCGCAGTAGGTGAAGGTATCCAGGAAGCAGCTCAGGCTGGTATCTTGGGTGGATTCCCTGTATTGGGTGTTCATGCGAACGTATATGATGGATCCTATCATGAGGTCGATTCCTCCGAGATGGCATTCCACATTGCAGGTTCCATGGCATTCAAGGAAGCAATGCAGAAGGCAGCTCCTGTACTGCTTGAGCCGATCATGAAGGTTGAGGTTACCATGCCCGAGGAATACATGGGCGATGTAATCGGTGACCTGAACTCCCGTCGTGGTCGTGTAGAAGGTATGGAAGACATCGGCGGTGGTAAGATGGTTAAGGCTTTCGTTCCCCTTGCTGAGATGTTCGGTTACTCCACAGACCTGCGTTCCAAGACCCAGGGTCGTGGTAACTACTCCATGTTCTTCGAAAAGTATGAGCCCGTTCCTAAGAACGTTCAGGAAAAGGTTCTTGCTGCAAAGGCGAAATAAGCATTAAAACAATAAAAATAACTTGAAAAACCTCTGATTATTTAATATAATCAGAGGTAGCCGAGTTAAAAAGCGCCGAGTGCGCGTTCGCCACTTCGGCGAGTAGAAAAATATAAACAGTTTAATTATTTTAAGGAGGACTTAAATAATGGCTAAAGCTAAATTTGACAGAACAAAGCCCCATTGTAACATTGGTACCATCGGTCACGTTGACCATGGTAAAACCACTCTGACCGCTGCAATCTCCAAGGTTCTTTCCGAGAGAGTACCCGGTAACGAGAAGGTTGACTTCGATAACATCGATAAGGCTCCCGAAGAGAGAGAGCGTGGTATCACCATTTCTACCGCTCACATCGAGTACCAGACCGAGAAGAGACACTATGCACACGTTGACTGCCCGGGCCATGCTGACTACGTTAAGAACATGATCACCGGTGCTGCACAGATGGATGGTGCTATCCTCGTTGTAGCTGCTACTGATGGTGTTATGGCTCAGACCAAGGAGCACATCCTTCTGTCCCGTCAGGTAGGCGTTCCTTACATCATCGTATTCCTGAACAAGTGTGATATGGTTGACGATCCCGAGCTGATCGAGCTGGTTGAGATGGAAGTAACCGAGCAGCTGGAAGAGTACGACTTCAATGACTGCCCTATCATCAAGGGTTCCGCTCTGAAGGCTCTGGAAGATCCCAGCAGCGAGTGGGGCGACAAGATCATGGAACTGATGGATACTGTAGATTCTTATATCCCTGATCCTCAGCGTGATACTGATAAGCCTTTCCTGATGCCCGTCGAGGACGTATTCACCATTACCGGTCGTGGTACCGTTGCTACCGGTCGTGTAGAGCGTGGTGTTCTGCATCTGAATGATGAAGTTGAAATTGTTGGTATCAAGGAAGAGACCAAGAAGACTGTTGTAACCGGTATCGAAATGTTCCGTAAGATGCTGGATGAGGCACAGGCTGGTGATAACATCGGTGCTCTGCTTCGTGGTATCCAGAGAACTGAAATCGAAAGAGGACAGGTTCTGGCTAAGCCCGGTACTGTTACCTGCCACAGAAAGTTTACCGCTCAGGTATACGTTCTGACCAAGGATGAAGGTGGACGTCATACTCCTTTCTTCAACAACTATCGTCCTCAGTTCTACTTCAGAACCACCGACGTTACCGGCGTTTGCGAACTGCCCGCTGGTGTTGAGATGTGCATGCCTGGTGATAACGTAGAGATGACCATCGAACTGATCCATCCTATCGCTATGGAGCAGGGTCTTACCTTCGCTATCCGTGAGGGTGGTAGAACCGTTGGTTCAGGCCGTGTAGCTACCATCATCGAGTAATTAAATACTGTTTGAGTATTAAATGAATTTATGGGCTCAACCCTTTGATAGCAAGGGGTTGAGCCTTTTTACGTGCGTCGGTTGAAGCCGACGCATGGGCTTAAGTCATCTTCGTGGACTTACTGTTGGCTTATTTTATCCTTTGGACTTACGACTTTGAACCTTGTGTCCTGTGGTTATGAGTTCTTTTCCGGTTTATCTGAGATTCCAGATGCACCGGCAGCTACTGCTTCCAACTTGTGCTGGTTTTGCATCATATCCACCACTTCCTGATGTTTGTTCGGATACAGGTGGGAGTAGGTGCTTAAGGTGGTCTGTATTTTTCGTGCCCTAACCGCTCCAATATGAGCAGTGGTGCATAACCTAAGTTGATAAGGTAGCTGGCGTGTGAGTGGTGAATGTCATGGATACGAATCTTTTTTACTCCGCTTTTCTTGCGAGCCCTTGCCATCGCATTAGGGATGCTGCTTGGGCTGATGTTATATGCGTTTGGAATGAGTAAGTACTTTTATAGAATGGTACATATAAAGTGGTTGTATCTTCAAGTAAAATCGGTTGACAAAAATGACTACTGATAGTAGACTATACATAAACGACTACACGCAGTAGACAAAAGGGGTGATCATATGAGTGAAATAAGATTAGGAGCAGTAGAGTCCAAGTTTGCAGATATCATATGGAATAATGAACCATTGCGACCAGTAGAATTGGAGAAACTCGCGGAAGCTGAATTGAATTGGAAGCGGACGACTACTTTAACCATTTTAAAAAGGTTATGTGAAAGAGGAATTTTTCAAAACAAGGACCGAATGATTACTTCCTTAATCAGTAGGGAAGAGTTTTATGCGCTCCAAAGTGAAAAGTTTGTGAATGACACTTTTGAAGGTTCATTACCTGCTTTTTTGGCAGCATTCGGTTCCAGGAAGAAGTTATCGGATATGGAAGTGGAGGAACTGAAAAAAGTGATAGATAGTATGAGGAGGTGAGTAGATGGATTGGTACGAATTATTACCGAAGATTTTGAATATGAGTCTTACGGCAAGTGTTATCATTGTTACGGTGCTTATACTCAGAGTGTTGCTGAGACGGGCACCCAGGATATATTCCTATATGTTATGGGCAGTGGTATTGTTTCGTCTGCTTTGCCCTATCACTATAAATACTCCCTTATCGGTATTGGGTTTATTTGATACTCCAATTGTGGAAACAACTGATAGTGTGAGTCAGGTTGCATATATTCCGAACAATATCGTTCATACAGAGAATCCAGAAGTGACATTACCAGTTCCGGTATTGGACAATGCTATAAATAATGCGTTGCCACAAGGGGCGGAACAGCTTGTAGCAGATCCTTTGGAGGCGCCTGTCGGCATTGCAACCTATATATGGCTGGCTGGAAGCGTGGCTATGATAGGCGTTAGCATGATTTCTTATGTTAAGTTACGAAAGAGTCTGGTTGGAGCAGTGCGGGTAAGGGGTAATATTTATGTTGCGGACTACATTACTACTCCTTTTGTACTTGGCATATTCAGACCGCGTATCTATTTGTTATCTTCATTAAGCGAACAAGAACAGGAGTATATTCTAAGGCATGAGCAATATCATATTCGCAGAGGAGATCATATTTTTAAGTTACTTGCCTATGTAGCCCTTTGCATCCATTGGTTTAATCCATTTGTTTGGCTGGCCTTTCTATTATTTAGTAAGGACATGGAAATGAGTTGTGATGAGGAGGTTATCAAAAAACTTGGTGAAGATGTACGAGCAGATTATTCAGCTTCTTTACTGAATTTAGCAACGGATAATGCTATTATGTTTGGAATGCCACTTGCATTTGGTGAGGTGGACACCAAAGGACGCATCAAAAACCTGGCAGCGTGGAAGAAACCTACTTTCTGGGTTACCATAGGGGCAATTTTGATATGCATTGTAGGAATTGTGATATGCATATCCAATCCAAAGGAAGAAAATTTGCATGCACCGGAACCTTTTGGTCATAGCTACAGGGTGGAAGAGATTTTCTTCATAGATGCCCGTTATTCCTCCGCAATCACACCGGAAACAGCGCCCAGATATCAGTTTACTTCAGATTATGCTATGTTTGTATCCGGAGACGTATTGGATGATAAGAGTACAACGGAGTGGGTGCAACAGTTGGGGAATTTTGAAGAGGTAGAGATTACAGCTGAAAATTTTGATAACCATTTTAATATGACAGGGTTCACTATTTCAAATGATACCTGGTCCAAATTCAGAAGTGAAATAAATAAGGCATGGCGGATAAATGCGGATAATAGTTTTTACTATTTTCTGCAGAACCAAGATGGCAGTGTATATCTGACTTACGGATATGATATAGATAATAGTACGAATATATTGGAGGAAGGCTCACACATCCGTTTCCTGTTTAGATTGGAACGTACAGATATTTTAAGTTGCAATGCCGTTAGTGCAGATTACAATGCTTATATTGAGCCTGCCTATTATTCAAGTAGCTATGAAGGGGAGTATGATGATTTATATTCCAATCCTATAAATAATTCCGGTAAGCTGATATTTACAGTGGATGGTGGTACAGATACGGATATTTTGGTTGTTAATGAGGAGTATCATAAATACACATCGGAAGAAGTAATTGTAGAAAGAGAAACTTATGAGCTGGAATGTAATCCACAGGGAAAGTTTGAGTTGGAGGTTTCTGTTCGAGGCGATGAACGTGATGAGGCAATCTATTCCATTTATGTTCGTGGAAAATCCGGATTCTATGTAATGAAGATAGATTTTCAGACAAGTGAAGGCGCAGTGGAAATTGATAGGTCGGAAACGCCGGAAGTTGAAAATATAGTGGACAAGACGGATTCCTTAGATACAGCCATATTAAACGCTATTGTTGAACATACTGTATCCGATTATCCGGTTGGTGCCTATCATTGTGCCAGCTTTGTAGAGTTGCATAGGGAGGAATTATGCGGAGTGTCTATTGCTGGTGGGAATATGTCGAAAGAGTTGATAACGGTATACGGAATGGCATTGGAACAGTCATTTTCTTATTCGGAAGGTAAGTTAAATCAAGTCGGTGGAAGCCATATGCCGGTGGTCATTACTTTTGAAGTGGCAGATAACACATATACGGTGACTGATTTTTGGGTTCCTGGAGATGGAAGTTATTATGTATCGGATATTAGGGACAAATTTCCGGATGAAATTGAAGAAGATGCTCTGGATACGCAGAAATATGTGGTGGCTCAAGTACAAGAGTGTTATAGTAGAGCGGTTCAGTATTATCAGATAGATACAGAAGCCGTTATAGACGAATTATTTGATACAATTGAATCATCTCCGGCAACTGCATCGAATCCAGCAGATTATATTGATGCACATTCTTTGGAATACAGAGAACTTACGTATTATGGACAATACAGTTTAAACTATATCTTTAATAAATTTATGGAAGGAGAGCAGAACGGATTGCGTGGTCAATTGATGAGGATACTTTTAGATGATTTGGCCCCAGAAGCAAAGCTTCGATTGTATGCAGAAACCGGACAAGAGTACTTCGATGAATGGGCAAAGGGTGCTGTAGAAGTATTAGAGCAACATGATATGGAATGGATAAAAGAAAATCAACCCGCAATGTGGATTTATTTGCAGATGGTTGAGTAAAGGATGAAGAGAACAGCTTCGTTACAGTGTGGCGAGGCTGTTTTTGTTAGTTGTAGTTGTGTTTTGTAGATGATATAATTAAAAAGTATGAAATATAGAAGAAAACTACGATATAAAATGGATAGTTTGTGATATAAATGGTTGGAATATATTTTAGTGGCACCGGCAATTCCAGATATGCAGCAGAATTGTTTTGCAAGGAATATGATGAAGCGACTAAAGCATTTTCATTAGAAGACGATAATATTACCCGGGTTGTGAAAAACGAAGAAATGCTTGTATTTGCCTGTCCGGTGCAATATAGTACTGTGCCGAAAATACTGCGTGATTTTATAATTGAAATTAAAGAACTTTGGGGGAGTAAGAAGGTTTTTCTTATCGCCACAATGGGATTGTTTAGCGGTGATGGGGCAGGAATTCTTGGGCGGCTTTTACAGCAATACGGAGCAGAAATAATAGGTGGATTGCATTTGAAAATGCCAGATAGCATAGGCGATGAAAAAGTGTTGAAGCGACCACTGGAAAAGAACAAGGAACTTGTGAAGAAAGCGGAGCAAAAGATTAGTAAGTCGGTTCGGCTTTTGAAAGCAGGGAAACCAACTCGGGAGGGAATTGGTATATTATATCGCATGGCGGGTATCTTTGGACAAAGACTGTATTTTGGACATAAGACAAAGAATTATTCTGATAAATTGCGTGTAGATGAAGATAAGTGCATAGGTTGTGGCAAGTGTGAAAAGTTATGTCCTATGAATAATATCAAGATTGTCGATAAGAAAGTGGTACAGAATAACCGGTGTACTATGTGTTATAGGTGCATTAATAATTGCCCGAAGCAAGCTATGACGCTGCTTGGAAAAAGGGTTGTGGAGCAGAGCGTGATAGAGAAATATTTATGATGAGGAGAGCGTAAATGGTACTTTTAGTAGTCGATACACAGAAATTAATAACGACACCTGATTTATATAATTTCAATGCGTTCGAATGTGCTGTTAAATCGTTAATTGCTGCAGCCAGAGAGAATAATGTTGAGGTTATTTATGTAAGACACGATGATGGAGCTGGTGCGGAATTGACAAAGGGAACACCGGGTTTTGAGATATATGAAGGTTTTGGTCCACAGCCGAGTGAGAAGATTTTCGATAAAACGGTAAATAGTTCTTTTAAGGGGACGGGGCTGTTGGAGTATTTGGCGGAAAAGAATGTCCACACAGTAGCTGTTGTTGGATTGCAGACCGATTACTGTATTGATGCAACAATTAAGTGTGGTTTTGAGCATAGTTTTAAAATGATTGTACCGGAGAATGCAAATTCTACATTTGATAATGCTTTTATGACAGGGGAGCAGAGTTATAAGTATTATAACGAGTTTATGTGGAAGAGCAGATATGCGGAGTGTATTTCTGTGGATGAAACGATCAAGCGAATGAAGGGGTAAGTTCAGAATGGAAGATGTTATAAGAAAATATTTTCAATGCTGGCTGGATAAAGATATTAATGCTGTAAAGGAGATTTTTAGCGAGGATATTATTTACAGTGAGTGTTATGGTCCAGTGTATAAAGGCATCGGACAGATAATCAGATGGTTTGGGGATTGGAACCGAAAAGGTACTGTTTTGCAGTGGGATATAAAGCGTGTGATTGTTTCCGTGAATACAGCCGTTGTGGAATGGTATTTTAAGTGTGACTACGAGGGAAATGTGGATGGTTTTGATGGAGTCACCATTGCTGGGTTTGATGCGGATATGAAGATTTACGATTTAAGGGAGTTTCAGTCGAAGGCAGAGCATTATTATCCGTATGGGGGATAGAGAATTAAAACGTAATAGGAGAAACATGGGAGGATTACATAGAAAAAGGTAAGTAGCTCTCATTAATGTACAAGCAAAGTGGGTGAGAATAATGGATAATAGTATATTAAATTGGACATTGAAAATTGTTATATATATGTCGGCAGTATTATCTGTTTGGAAGTCTAAAAATAAAATTGTGCACATAATTCTAGAATGTATGTATTGTGTAGTAATATCAGTGTTACCTGTATTATTCTTATCTTTTCTTATTGTGGTAATTAATGGGAGTGAAAGTGTTGATATTGGTATTGTGATGAGATTAGTGTCATTCTTTGTTGTTGGACCTTTGGTTTATTTTGTTATATCAAACAGAAAAGAAGAGAAGAAAATAGAAGATTATTTCTTGTTAGGGGCATTATACATCGATGAATATAAAAATAACAAACCGCAAGTAAAAAGGTACAAGTTTATATTGCTAGCTGAAGTAATACATTTTCTGTTGCTGTTTATTGGAGTGTTATGGGGAATGACATCGCTGATGGAAGCGTTAGAGATATTATCGGCTGATACTTTAATGATGGCCCTCGTAATAGGCTTATTTGTTGCGTATGCATTGTTTGTATATGGAAAATGTGAAAAGAAGATAAGACAAAGAAGAAAAGCAATTTTGAGTGTATTCATATCATTTGTCTGGTTGGTTGTTGTTTGCATAAGAATAAATCATTATTGGAAAGATATGACACAGATTGGATTAGAGGATATGCTTATTTTATTCTTTAGTGCTGTATTTACAATTCCTACAATATATGAATGGATGAAGAATATACCTGCAAAATTGGTGGAACCACATTCAGAAAGAGTTTATGAGCGTAGGGATGAAATCCTCAGGGAATATAGCAGAGCGAAAGATGGATGTAAGAAATTCAGGATACAATTTTTAGACGGATTAAAAAAAAGTATAAAACTTATAATCTTCAAGTGGAAAAATGGTGAGAAAAAGAGGATAATTAAATTTTTTTTCTACATATTTGTGACAGTAGTAATTATGTTTGTAACGATATGGCTAGGAAATAATTTAACGATTCTAGTGGATGAATTAATTGAGTGTGTCAAAGTATGGTATGCTAATTTAAATTATGGGATACAGGAGATTATTAATAAAATATTTGTTTTATTGTTTCTGCTGGGTATAATGCTATGGGCTATATTTATGGCACCTAGTAATTATGGTACTAAAGGAAACAGGGTAGAAAAAATAAAATATGTTGTCGAGTTAATTATATTTGAAATTATGTTTGGATTTATGGCAGGGATGATTCTATTTTTCTGATAGGCAGTAATAATTTTAATATTATGGAATGTGAATGCTGGAAACTTTCTGGCAGAAACATTCGTCTGGCAGAAACATTAAAAGAATATCTGTGAATTCATAAAGAAGTATGGTAAAATATCATTTAATAATCAGGTACAGGAAGGAGGCGAAGCTGATGGAAACGAATAAAATGAGTAATTTAAATAGAATATTTACCCGCAATATGCTTCGCCACTTTATAGATGGGAAAATTGATAATGTATATTCATTAGTAGTTAGACGATATACAAGTAATGCTGACCAAAAGAATAACCGAGAATTAATAAGTGAAATTTATTGTGAATTGAAGAATAATTACCGTAATGAGTATTTTTATAAAAATACTTTACTTAATAAGTTGCTTCTAGGTGTGCATAGTGTTAATACGACAACTGCGTTGACAGAAGTTGCGATAGCAAAATCTAAAGCAGATTTTGTTTTGATAAATGGTAAAGCTGTTGTATATGAGATCAAAACAGAACTTGATAACTTGGAGAGACTAAGTTCTCAGATAGATGACTATTATAAGGCATTTGATCATGTGGCTGTAGTAACTTATGAGAAAAATCTGCAACAGTTACAAAGGGTGCTGGATGGTATAGATAAACCTGTTGGTATTTATGTGCTAAGAAAAAATGGGAAGTTGGGTACGGTTCGGAAACCGCAAAGGCACATAAGCGATTTAGACAAGGATATTATTTTCAAGTTGCTAAGAAAAAGTGAATATGAAGATATAATTGCTCAGTGGTATGGATATTTACCGGAAGTTACACAGTTCAAATATTATGCTGCTTGTAAAAAAATGTTTTTACAGATACCAATAGAACAGTCATATTTATGTGTTTTGAGAATATTAAAAAAGAGAATGCAACTAGAGAAAGAAGAGTTTGTTAAGATTCCATACGAATTAAAGTTTTTGGCGTATTTCATGGAATTGACATATGATGATTATCAGAAACTTGAAGTGTTTTTAGAACGTCAATATGGAGGTGCGTAGACATGTATTTCCCTTATTTAAGAGGACGACAATTTGAATTGATTGCATTGCGTGAATTGGTGGAGAAAGGTGTTTTGAGTAATAGAATCACACCAATTATTGAACCTGTAAAATTATCTTCCACACTGGTTAAGACAATAGAAGCATATGGGGAAAATAGTAAACAACTTGCCATCATTACTAATCCTAATGTGGGTAGTTTTAGTAGTGATGTCAAAGAAGAGAAAAATCAGAAGTTAAAGGAAAGTTTGTCTGCATGCTTAAAAGAAAATAGCAACATTCTCTATATGAATTTACTAAGGGCGAATTCAAAACCGGAGAAGTTTATTGAAAGACATGCAGATAATATGGGAACCATTTGTGTTGATAAAGATGCAGTTCCTATTTATGAATCATACTTTTCAGAGACAGATGTTAAATTTAATTTAATCCCTGATGAAAGTGGCTTTAGAAGGAAAGTAAGAAAAAATAGAGTGCTATTAGCGGATAAGTTTAATAAACAGGAAAGAAACAATGATTATATAGAAATTGACGATGAGCCATTTTCAGAAGATCATTTGTATTATTCAGAAGATGGATATGTGGGATTTGCGGATTATTCTGTAGTTGGTGAGGAATATAATGAAACCGGCTTTGCACCATATGCAGTTGCAATACATATTGTTTATTTTGATACAGATGAAAGTTTGCGTGTAAAGCATTTTGTGTCTGACTCGAATGATGACATAAGTGACCCTGCGGGAAAATTTCAAGAAGCCTTGTCGAAATTGGTAGAATGGAATGCAGAAAAGAAACTTGATACGGTGGCAATGAAAGAGTTTGAGGATTTGTATCGCCGAGAAGCATATCCGGGACTGGGAACCGTGAAGAAGCTATCTATTATGCATCACTTAGAGCTGATAGGAAAATATTTGGATAAGGAGTAGCTTATGATAATTTGCGAAAGATGTTTTTGCGATACAGAAGTTATCTCTGTTATTCGAAATAAAGCAGAGATTGGGGATTGCCCACTATGTAAAAGCAAAAATGTACATATATATGATACGGATAAATATGAAGATTTGAGTATGATATTTGATGAATTATTAAGCATATATACACCGATTTCATTGTTGCCCGAGTCATATCCGAAATCAGATACTAGCTTGCTGAAGAGTGAGTTAATTCACAACTGGAATATATTTAATAAAAAAAGCAAAGCAGATGTATATAACATAATTACTGCAATATGTAAGGAAAAGTATGAATACAATGCTGAGTTGTTTGACCAGCCGGTTGGGATTCAAGAATTATATGACCATGAGTATTTATCAAAACATTCCTTGTTGACCACAAATTCATGGGATGATTTTGTGGAAGCGTTAAAAACGAAGAATCGTTTCCATACTCATTATGTAGATTTAGATTTATTGGAACGTTTTTGCTCATATATTCGCAAGCCGTATAAAGCAGGAGAAGTATTCTATAGATGTAGAATTTCAACAGAAGAAGGAATTCCTATTGAAGAAATGGGGGCACCGCCAATTGATAAGACAACAGATGGTAGAGCAAATGCAAGAGGCATTAGGTGTTTATATTTGGGTGATACTGCTGAGACTACAATATATGAAGCTAGAGCTGGTGCATATGATTATGTAACGGTTGGAAAATTTAGATTGAAAGAAGATATTATTGTTGTTGATTTAAAGAAAATCAATCAAATTAGTCCATTTATAGAAGGATTGGATTGTTTGGAATATGCGATTAATAAAGAACATTTAAACAAGATAAATGACGAGATGGGCAAAATCATGAGAAGGAGTGATAGTGCCTTAGATTATGTCCCGACTCAATATATTACTGATTTTGTCAAAAGTATTATTCGTGATGGTAAAGCGGAATATGCTGGTATAGAATATAAAAGCGTAATGCATAGCGGAGGGTATAATTTAGCTTTGTTTGATCCGGATTTGTTTGAGTGTATCGGTACTGAAGTATATGGAATAGATACGATTGATTATAGAAAGCATCCAATTGTGTGAGTATATTTGGTGTAAAATTTATTTATGCCAGTATAGTAATATCATTTTAAAATTTATAAAAAGGAGCGGATAGCATGGCAAAGAACTACAATCCAGGTACAATTAATCTTGATGTTGCTACGAAATCTATTTTATCAAGTGGCGGTGGAATTAGTGAAAAAACGAAAGCAGATGGAACAACGCATGTTTCAGTTTATAGCACAACAGAAAACCGACATCTTTCATATGATAAGGATAAAAACGATAATATAAGTAACGTGTATACAGATAAAGATAATCGTGCTTATATGGATTATAAAGGTGGCAAGTAAGAAAGAGGTAATGAATGAAAAAGTAGCGGATGGCTCGCATGAGCCATCTGTTGTAATTATATGTAGAGAGATAAATTGAGTCGATAAATTTAAAAAGGCTCCAAACTATCCTCTGCATCCACCCATGCCTGCATCTCGCCATCCAGCGCAAGCCGGGCATATTCTAACGGATTATCAATTGCCAGAGCGTTCAGACACCTCTGGGAATTAGGAGTAGTTCGTATCCCGGATTCAGCCTGATTGCAATCAATCCGGAGGATGTAGCCGTTATAGTGGTTAATGTCGATGCTGTTATGCATCGGGTTATATTCTGTGTGTATTAATTTCATTGTTATCAGTCCTTTCATTTGAATTGGAGGTAAAAAATCCATGGGCTTATTTTGGACTTGAAAAACTTTCGAAATAGATATAATAATCACAAAATGTAACATCTTATGAAATACAACATCACTAAAAATATTCCGAACAATACAAATTGTGATATTAACAGTTGTGTAGCTACTATCATTGAGTAATTTTTGATAGATAGTATATAGCTTTTATTCTGGGGAAGTACTTGTACTTCCCCATTTTTTTACACAATAACGCAGAATAGTAACGCAGAATAATAATTCAAAAAATTAATTCAAAGATCATTTTTTCTTTTAACCATTTAATGACACAGTTCTGTGTCGGATATTTCAAGATATTTATTTCAATTATTACTTTAATAACATTATTTTTTTAGAGGTTAGTTTGTGAAAATTATACATGCATAGGAAATATATGAGGAGCAACGTGTAAAATACATGCGAGGGAGGGGAGAATTATGGATTAGGTATGTGCCAGAAGCAAAGAAATACATGCGAAAAAAGAAAAAAGATGAAATAGGTATGTGCCAGAAGTAAGAAAAAACATGCGAAATAAGGAAAAAGGTGAAATAGGTATGTGCCAGAGGCAAAGGAATACATGCGGAAACAGAAAAAAGATGAAATAGGTATGTGCCAGAAGTAAGAAAAAACATGCGAAATAAGGAAAAAG
>OGYP01000199.1_pt1 | contig 28672 bp, 26 predicted proteins | sample 1576571 | NCBI WGS metagenome assembly OGYP01 (sample SAMEA3541559, study PRJEB24748) | human gut metagenome | biome: human gut; feature: human-associated habitat; material: faeces | place: China | collected 2012
GCAGTTGGTTAGAGCGCCAGTTTGTGGCACTGGAGGTCGTGAGTTCGAATCTCATCTTCCACCCCATTATTTTCCACCAATTTTATATACATTGGACTGTAGCCAAGCGGTAAGGCACCAGACTTTGACTCTGGCATGCGCTAGTTCGAATCTAGCCAGTCCAGCCAAGATGTGAGATTTTTTAAATCTCACTTTTTTATTAGTAAAATTAAAAATAAACAAAATAAAAAGTACCTTTATAATAAATAACACAAAAAAGGTTCTCGATTTTAGAAGTAATAAATGGAACAAAATATATCAAAAATAAAAAGAAGTATAAAATTATATCCTTTATTTTATGCATTTTCAGCGGACTTAATATTCTTCGTACCAATAGATACTTTATTTTTAACATTAGTAAAAGGTTTAAATGCTAGTCAAATTTCTGCAATTACTATGATAAGCTTATTATTTTGTATATTATCACAAAAAATAATAGTAAAAGTAACAAAGAAAATAGGAAATACAAATTCAATATGACTTGGTGTATTCTTACTATTTTTATCCTCAGTTATATTAACGTTTGGAAAATCATTTATCTCTATTGTAATATATAGAATTATAAATGAATTGGCTTTTATGTTTTGGAACATGACTAGCATTTTATTAAGAAATAATTTAATTTATATAAATAAAAAAGATGAATATTATACAATAAGAAATAAAGCAAAAGTTCTGTATGGAATTATAACAATGATAACAGCATTATTGTCAGGATATTTATTCAATGCAAATAAGTATTTACCAATGTATATATCAATAATAATATATTTTATAATATTTATTATGTCTTTTGGTTTTTCAGAGGCCAATATAAAAGACGAAGAGAATAATAAAGAAATAAATAATAGTAATAAAAAAATTAAATTTAATTCCATAATTTTTCTAGTATTACTTTCAAATGCTCTTTTTTTATTCAATAATAAAACTAGGACAGCCTAATAGTAAATTATTTATGCAATATGATTTTCAAAAAGTATTATCTCCAGAAATGGTAACTTACTATATAACAACTATTGTTTTTATATCAAGAATTGCAAGAATAATCGGAAATATTGTCTTTGGTAAATTATACTTAAAAATTAAGAATAAAATGAGTATTGTATTAACTATTTTTGAAGCTTTATCATTTGCATTATTAATTTTAGGTCACTTTTTAGATTTCAGTTTTATACTAAAAGTAATACTAATGTCTCTTGGATTTTTCTTAATACTGGCAATTAGGGATTCCTTCCAAGTGTATATAGAGGATACTGCATTAAAAATCACCAAAAAAGATGAACAACAAAAGATTATGATTGATATTGAAGTTTATAGAAAGTTAGTACAATTAGTATTTAGTGGAATAATTACTCTAATTTTAATGAAATATGAATTAATAGTTGTAGAATTTATTTTATTAATATTATCAATAGTCGAATTTACTATAAACAAAACTATGTGTAAAAAATTAGAAAAAATAGAAGTATAAAAAGATGGCTTCAGTATATACTGAAGCCATCTAAAAAACTAATTAATATTTATATCCCCACTAACAGTATTAATATCTGCTTTAGCAGTATATCCGCCTGCATCTTGTTTTCTATTAGTTTGAACCTTTCCACTTATAGCATGAGCATCTAGTTCAATTTGTTCAATATTATTGAACTTGGCTGAAATACTTCCACTTACAGTTGCAAGATTAACATAAACGTCCGATTTTGCATTTGTCGAAAAGTCTATGTTGCCTGCTTGTGTATTTACTTCAATTTTCCTAGCAAATACCCTATTAGAACTTATGTTAGCAGATACCGTTTGCACACAAACTTCTTCAAAAAGTTTATCTGGAAGCATTACTTCCACTTTTAAATCTCCTTTAAAAATTCCATCATACTTTATCGCTATTCTAAGTTCGTTTCCAGACCTCTTCATACTAAAGTCTAATTCATTATCAACTTCAGCAATTCCATACAAATAAGCTTTCGCTTTTGAAGCATTTGTAGTGGTGATATTTACATCAGCTATTGAGGATTCGATAACTACCTTTTCAATATTATCTATATCCTCCATTTTGATTTCGTCAAATTTTTGAATTTGACTATTTTTGCTATTATCAACAACATTTTCACCGTTTATCACAACGACATTGCCGTCTCCAATAACATTTCCATTCATATTTGCGTTACTATTACCACAAGCACACACCTGTAGTAAGCAAATTAGTAGCATTAATACCACTCCTGATCTTTTTGTTTTTTTCATTTCTGTTCTCCTACCCAATTGTTTAACAGAACATAAACAACTTGCCATATTATTATATTTCGCATGGCCACGAATGATAAGTATATTATACCATATTTTATACCTTCTTGCAAATTTTTGAATTATCTATAACTTCTCACATCAACATAAGCCACCCTACCAGTAACATTAACTCTAACCCTATCAACATAAGAATTCACATGTTGCAATATAGTAACAGTAGTATTGGCTTTATACTGATACCTTACCCCACTCAAATTTGAATTAGAATACAACACACAACTTTTAGTTTTTCTAACACTTCCTACATTATTTCTGTTATCATTAGAATTACCGGTCTTATAATTTGCCTTGTCTATATAAGCAACTCTACCAGTTGCATTAACCCTTATTTTATCAACATTTCCAGATACATTTTCTAATATCGTTACCGTAGTATTTGCTCTATATTGATACCTAATACCAGTCAAATTACTATTACTATATAAATTACAATCTCTTGATAGTTTTACAGAATTTCCAACAGTATTTGATATATTATTTCCAGCAATATCTTTACTGGTATATGCTAAATAAATCCAACCTCTATTTGTTCTTCCCCATCCATTTTTTTCTTCTAAAATTGTAACTATTTCGTTTTGATTATAACCACCTATTCTATTACTTGATGTACTAGCTCCTGTTCTAATATTTAAACCTCCATTTGCAGTTATTTTAACTTGATAATTAGCACTATTTCCATCGTTACTTGTATTATTAGAATTTCCTGAATTATCTGTATTATTAGTTACTCTATCATTTTTGAAGCAGAAAAATTTTTGATAATTAGCATACTCTCTAAAATTTTCTATTGATACATAAACTGTGTTCCCACTTACTTTGGCTTTTCCAATACGGCTGCTTGTTGAAAATTTTCCTTCATATAAGTATGGGTCAAAAATTTTTATATAATCTCCATCTATTCCTATCAAAACAACAAAATGTCCACCATATGTAAATAAACCTTGATTGCAACTTGCTATTACATAATTATTATCTTTTATTTTTGCAATTGCATCATCTAATTTATAACATTCACTATAGCCTATATTAAATATATCAGCTGTCCATTTGAAGGCTGACCAATATGTTCCTTGGTTTGCACTTCTATAGCCGTATTTTACGTACAAATCAGCCATTTCTTTTGGATTTATACTTCCTTTTATACTAGATACAATCATTGCTCCGGCTGTTGGTCCACATCCACTTCTGCCTATTGTTTGTGTTTGATTTCCTACAGATGTATATAAATAATTTTTCCATCTATTATCAATTTGAGAATAATATGTAAGGCCTGTATATTCCCCAAGTTCTACATTAGGAGTTTTTTCAGAACCTTCGTATGCAATTAAACCTTGTTCTTCAAAACCTTCATTTTCAATATTTGTCTCTTGATTTTCTAATTCATGTTCATCTTTTTCAGTTATTTCTTGTACTTCAGCAATAATCTCATTTTGTGTATTTTGCATTTCATCTTTTTCATTTGCTTTTTTATTTAAAATAAAAATTCCATATATCACTAATAAACAAATCATTAATTCAAACAAAACAATTTTAGTATTTCTCATGTTCATCCCCCTAAATTTATCAATTTGTAAATTATATGTACTTATTTTGAACTTATACTCATTTTTATTTGACTTCTTCTCTATATCTTTATATAATAAATAAAAAACAAAAGGACTGAGTATATGAATGCAAATTATTTAAATAAATTAGAATATTTCAAAATTTTAGAAACATTATCTACTTTCGCAACAACATATATTGGAAAAAATATGTGTTTGAATTTATTACCTTCAAATAAAAAAGATGATGTTAAAAATATATTATTAGAAACTGATGAGGCTGTTAAAGTTTTATATAGAAGTAGTACACCTCCGCTTTCAGAGATTGCAGATAATACAATTAATTTAAAAACTTTGGAATCTTTTGGTACTTTATCACTAAAATCTCTTTTAGACATTACTGATATTTTTAAAATTGCTGATAGCTTGAAAAAATATTTTTATACTGATTATATTGTCCCAGATGATTTTGAAATTTTAAATTCTATATTTTCTTTGCTTTATTCAAATTCATCAATTATAAAGAAAATTGATACTTGTATTTTAGATGAAAATACTTTGAATGATAATGCTTCTTCTAATTTACTTTCTATTAGAAAAAAACAAAGAAATTTAGAGCAAGATATTAAATCAAAATTAACTAATTTTTTACATTCTTCTTCATATTCAAAATATATTCAAGAGAATGTTGTTACTATTAGAAATGACAGATATGTTATTCCTATAAAAGAAGAGTATAGAAGTCAAGTTAAAGGGTTTATACATGATGTATCAAGCTCTGGTTCTACTATTTTTATAGAGCCAATTTCTGTTTTTGAGTTGAATAATGAACTTGCTAATTTAAAGATTGAAGAAAATTTGGAAATAGAAAAAATATTGCAAGATTTGTCTAAACTTTTCTATCCTTATATTGAAGAGTTAAAATTAGACATTGAGTGTATTGGTAAATTAGATTTTGTATTTGCTAAAGCTAAATATTCAAAATCTATAAATGCTGTTACACCTATAATTAATGAAGAAAAAAAGATTGTTTTAGAAAATGCAAAACATCCATTATTAGACCCCCAAAAAGCTGTTCCTTGTTCTTTAACTTTAGGAAAAGATTTTAATACTTTAGTTATTACTGGTCCTAATACTGGTGGTAAAACTGTAACTTTAAAAACTATTGGTCTTCTTACTTGTATGGCTTGTAGTGGTCTTAATATTCCTGCTTCTCAAAATTCTTCTATTTATGTTTTTGATAATGTTTTTGCAGATATTGGTGATGACCAAAGTATTTCAGATTCGCTTAGTACATTTTCTGCTCATATGAAAAATATTGTTGATATTGTGAATAATTCTACTTCTAATTCTTTGATTTTAGTTGATGAATTAGGTTCTGGAACTGACCCAATTGAAGGTGCTTCTTTAGCTATTAGTGTTTTGGATTATTTTACAAATAATCATTCTTTGACTGTTGCAACAACTCATTATCAAGAGCTTAAAAAATATGCTTTAACTAGAAATGATTTTGAAAATGCTTCTGTTGAGTTTGATATTAATACACTTTCACCTACTTACCATCTTTTAATTGGTGTTCCTGGTAAAAGTAATGCTTTTGAAATTAGTAGAAAACTCGGGTTATCTGAGGAAATTATTGAGAATGCTAAATCTAATTTGACTAAAAAGGATGTTGATTTTGAGGAATTGTTAAAAAATATTTATGATAATAAATCTAAAATTGAACACGAAAAAGCACAGATTTCTGAAGAATTAGAAAAAATTGAAACTTTGAAAAAGTCTTTAGAAAGAGATAATTCAAAATTGTTGGAACAAGAAAAAAATTTGATAAATGATGCTAAAATTAAGGCTAGAGACATTTTATTAGAAGCTAAGGAAGAGGCTAATTCTATAATTTCAGATATGAATAAAATTTCTGAAGATGTTTCTGATATTTCTAATAGCAAGTTGAATAATTTGAGAAATAAATTAAATAATTCTATTAAAAATATTTCTTTAGAAGCTACTAAAGATAACTCTAATACTTCAAATTCTATTTCAAAAGATGAGGCTGTTCCAAATACTAATGTTTTTGTTACTACTTTAGGTAAAAATGGAGTTATTGTTTCAAATATTTCTAAGTCTAATGAAGTGCAAGTTCAAGTTGGAAGTATGAAAATGAGTATTAATATAAAATATTTACAAAAATTAAAATCTCCTGCTGTTAATAAATCTGCTAATACTTCTCATGTTAGTGTTTCTAAAACTAGAAATGCTAAGTCTGAAATAAATATAATTGGTTTAAATGTTGATGAAGCAACATTTGTTGTTGATAAATTTTTGGATGATTGTGCTCTTGCAAAGTTGGAAACAGTTAGAATTGTTCACGGTAAAGGTACTGGTAAATTACGTGATGGCATTCATAAATTTTTAAAATCAAATCCTCATGTAAAATCTTTTAGAATGGGGACTTATGGCGAGGGTGAAATGGGTGTTACTGTTGTAACTCTTAAATAATTTTATATTTTAAAAGTTGCCTTTTATTTTAATTTTTAAGGCAACTTTTTTTATTTTTATAAACTCTTTATACTATATACATTATTTCATTGTTAGGAAAATATTTTTTCATTTGTTCTCTTAAAAATTTTTCTCCATCTTCTCTATATTGGTTTTTATACATATATTTTCCCTTTCCTCTACCAGTCATAAGTTCTTTGTCATATAAAGTTATTGCTTTTGGAAATGCTTCTTCATTAATTTTTGTATGGACAAAACTATATGTCATAAATATTATTTCAAAAAACACATCCTTTTTTACTTTTTCTGATAATTGCTCAGATAGTTGTTTTATTAATTCTTGATATAGTGTTTTCCAATTTTCAACCATTATTACTGGTGCTATTAATATTCCTATTTTATACCCCGCTTCTTTTAATTTATTTATAGCTTCTATTCTCCCCTTTAATCTTGAAGTTCCAAATTCTACTCTATTTATAATTATTTCTGGATTAACACTCATTCTTATTGTTACTTTTCCTTGATGGTCAATATTTAAAATATCATCTACCATATCAAATTTGGTTGGAAAAGTTAAATGACCTTTTGGAGAATCTTTGAAATTTTCTATAGTCCAAGGTAAATTTCCTGTTATTGTATTTTCCAATATTAAATCACTATTACTTCCAATTTCAAAAGTCAAATCTTTTTCACTTTTATTAGCTACTTTTATTATTTTTTCAAGCATTTCTTCTCTATTTACAAAAAGTCTCAAATATGCACATTTATTATAATTACATACTAAATAGCAATACATACAAGCAGCTGTACATCCGGACGAAGTATATGGTACTAAATAATCTGAAGTTTTATGATTTTCTACAAATTTATGTGTTTTTCTTATTCCTATTATTAAATTTCTTTTCATGTCCATAAATTCACTATTTTGCTTATTTCTCATTTCTTCTATATTGTTATGATTTTCTATTTCTACTTTAGGCACATCTTTATATTGTTCTAGTAATTGCTTTCCCAATTCATAGTTTTCAATATTTTTTTCAAAATAAATAGCTTTAGGTTTAAACATAATAAAATCTCCTTTATTATATTTTAACCTAAAGCTGTTGTTTTATTTATTTTTTTAATTCAATTTCAATTTTTTTATCTTCATCTAATGCAATTTTTGTGTATTTTACTCCACATTCATCAAATAATTTTCTTGATGCTATGTTGTTTTCTGAATTTGCATATTTATCTGATAAATAAATAACTTCTTTAATTCCTGATTGAATTATTATTTTTGCACATTCATTACAAGGAAACAAATCTACATATAGTCTAGCATTTTCTAAATCTTTTCTGTTTCCTCTATAGTTTACTATGGCATTCATTTCTGCGTGGCAAACATATGGGTATTTAGTATTTAAGTTTTCTCCTTCTCTAGCCCAAGGAAATCTATCATCACTAAATCCATTTGGTGCTCCATTATAACCTATTGATAATATTCTATTATCATTTCCTACTATACAAGCTCCTACTTGTGTTGATGGATCTTTGCTTCTCATTGCTGATAATTTTGCTAGTGACATGAAGTATTCATCCCAACTTATGTAATTTTTTCTTTTTTCATTACTACTCATATTAATCCCTTCTTTTATAAGTAATATATTCATATCCAAAATCATTTAAACCATCTTCTGGTCCAACTTCTCTTGAAATTTCTTCCCATGTATTTTCATTTATTTTTGGAAATATTGCATCTCCTTCAAAATCTTTATCTAATTGTGTTACATACATTTTTTTGCAATATGGCATTAATAAGTTATAAATTATTGCTCCCCCTATTACAAAGTGTTCTTCTTCATCTTCCATGTACTCTTGTAATTCTAATAAAGAATGTACTACTTTTACATAGTCTGAGTCTATATTAAAGTCTGGATTTCTACTTAATATTATATGCATTCTATCTGGTAGAATTCCTCCTAATGATTCAAATGTTTTTCTTCCCATTATTATTGTATGTCCTGTTGTTCTTTCTTTAAATCTTTTTAAATCATCTGGTAATTTCCACAACATTTTATTATCTTTTCCTATTATATTATTTTTAGCTTTTGCTACTATTATACTTAACATTTTTTACTCCTTTTGTATTTTATTATATTTTTCTATTCATAGCTTTTTTTCCACCAAAGATGCATGGTGCATTGCATTTCCAACCAGGGAATGTACATCTTGCTCCTTTTGTATATGGAAGTAAATAACTTTCAATATCTGGATTATTTTTTACTGCTTCTATGTATTTATTCATTGTTTCTTCTGTTTGTTCCATTATTTCAAGTTGTGCTGCTCCACATAAACGTTCTGTACATTTCAGTACAAAGTTTTCTACAGTTCCTCTTTCATTTACTTTTACTAACATTCCTTGTGGGTAATATTTCTCTAATGAAGATATGTCTTTTAACCACTCTGCTTCTAATTCTGTTCCTCTTATTATTCTTGGAATATAGTATTCTGGCTTGTCTAGTAATGACATCTCATAAGATAAAGTTCTATGTCTTTGAGCCTGAGCTAATTGTGCGAAACTTGCTAAATATGTAGTACAGTAATTTTCTCCAAATTCTTCTTTTCTATCTCTTACTGCGAAAAGAGATAATTTTGTTTTCTTTACTCTTGGATTTAATTTTTCTACTTTTAAATCCGGTAATGCCTCTAAAAATTCTTTCATCGCCTTTTTTAATTGTACTGAAAATCCTGTTTCAGGTTCATTTTCAATATAATCTTCAAACCAACTTATAATAAAGTTTAATTGTTCGAAACTAACTGTGTATTCCATAATTGTTGCTGGTGTGAAAACACTTATTAAATATCTTGCATTTTCTTGTGCTAATTTTTGTACTTTTTTGTCATCGAATTCTGGATATTCTTCTTTTATTACTTTTTTGTATTTCTCAATCCATTTTTCGTATAAGACTTTTTCTTCTTCTGATGATTCCATTTTTGTGTATCTTGCTGATTTTTCTGAAGTATTATATATTTTTTCATTGTTTAAAATCATTGCAAGAATTTTTGGAATACCTTCTAAAATAAGATTATAGTGTGCATGACCAAAAACACTGTGATGTCCTGATTCTAAGTTTCCGTTTGCTCTTCTTTGAGTTTTTTCTGGCGCTTCTGCAAATAGTGTTTCTACAGTGTCTGGCAAATAACAAATGCCTGCTGATTTTCCTGAGAAATCTATAGCTTCTTCTTTTGGTAATACATACCCTACTTTTGTTGACGCTATAACTTTAATTTTCATTTGTGGCATCTCCTTTTTAATATAGCTATTTATTTAGTTACTTTATTGCAATTGTATTTATATTACAACTTGAGCAAATTATATCATATATATTTCCTTTTTTCTACATTTTTCTCAAAAAAAATAGAAGACTTACATCTCCCATTTTGGTACGTATTCTTCTTCATGTTCTCCTAGTTCTTGAATATACCCATTTTCTAAATTTAATCTATACAAATAATTTTCTATTTGATTGTATTCTTCTTTTGTTAGTTTTATATTTATATCTTCTATTTCTTTTGCTTTGTATGTAGGAAAGTATTGTGCCATAACACTTACATATACATCATTCATATTATCATTAATCCATTTTAATACTCTTCTAGAATTTAAAATATGATTTGGTAATACTAGATGTCTTATTATCATTCCTTTTTTCATTATTCCTCTATCATCAAATATTGCTTTTCCTGTTTGTCTATACATTTCTTTTAATGCTTCTGTTGTTATTTCAAAATAATTATCAACTTTTGATAAACGCTTTGCAAGTTTGTTGTCTGAATATTTAAAGTCTGGCAAGTATATATCTATATACCCTTCTAACATTTTTAAAGTTTCAACTTTTTCGTAGCCATTTGTGTTATATACTATTGGCAATTTTAGTCCTTGCTTTCTTGCTAGTTTTATTGCCTCTATTATTTGTGGTACATAGCTTGTTGGTGTTACTAAATTTATATTTTCAACATCTTTTTCTTGTTGTTCTAAAAAAATTTCTGCTAATCTATTTATAGTTATTTCTGTTCCTTTTCCTTCTTGACTTATTTCATAGTTTTGACAAAATACACAATTCAAATTACAGTTAGAAAAAAATACTGTTCCTGAACCTTTTTTACCACTTATACATGGTTCTTCAAAATTATGAGTGGAATATAAAGCTATTTTTACTGTATATTTTGATTTACATCTTCCTACTTGTCCATTTTTTCTATTTATTTTGCAATTATGTGGACATATTGTGCATTGTTCTAAGATTTCTAGCATATTTATCATTTCCTTTTTTGCATAATATAATGAGACAATTTAGTACTAGCCAACTTGTCTCACATATAAATTTTCATTTTTATCTTTTTCTAATATAATCTTTTTGGTTGTAAATTTATCTATATTTTCTTTTACAACTTCAATGGATTTTGTTTCTCCATCATTACTTTTGATTGTTGCTATTATATTATGGTTTAGGTCTTTTATATATATGTCATAAACTTGATTTTCATCTTCAATATTCATTGAATTTTCATAATCTTCTAAATATTCAGCAATCTCAACTTCATAACCGTTTTGTGTTTTAGTTATTTGTTTTATAAAAAAGCTATCATCTAATGTGTCTAACCCCACTCCTGTTGCTACATATTTTTTTAATTCTTCATTATATTGTATATATTCTGTACCTTCTTTAGGAAATTGTTTTGTGAATTCTTCTCCAAAAATTTCTTTTGCTTTTTGTTCTATTTCATCATATGAAACTTCATAATCATCAAGATTTTTCTTTACAACTTCCCATAACCATAAATCAGGTGCATCATTAATATTATTAAATTTTGGTAATGCTTCTTCAGTAATTTCTTGCCACATATATATTTTGGATATATATTCTTCGATATTATTAACTTCAGTGGCTGTTACTGTTTCATTTCCTATATTTTTTTTATTAATATATATTCCTATAAAAATTATTAATAATATAAATATGATTACTAGCATTTTTTTCATTTGCCATTCCTCCTGTTTTTGGCTTATTCTACACCTGTTGCAATTACTGTTACTGCTACTTCTCCGTTCATATTATTATCAATTACTGTTCCAAATATAACATTTGCATCTTCGCTTATTTTATCGTTTATTAACCCTATTGCACTATTTATTTCAATTAAGCTTAATGATTCATCACCTTTTACATTAAATATTACACCTTTTGCTCCATCTATTTTGCTTTGAGTTAATGGATTATCTATTGCTTGTTTTACAGCTTCTTCTACTTTCTTTTCACCAGACGCTCTTCCTATTCCCATATATGCATGTCCTTTATAGCTTACTGTTGTTTTTATATCTGCAAAGTCTACATTAACTTCTCCTATTGATGTCAATAAGTCTGTTATGCTTGTAATTCCTTGTTCTAAGACATTGTCTGCTACTGAAAAAGCTTGGTCTAAAGTTATTTTTGAGTCTGTTGTTTTTAGAAGATTGTCATTTAATACAACGATTAAATCATCTACATTATCTTTTAATCTTTCTGTTCCTTTGTCAGCTCTTAGTTTTCTTGCTTTACCTTCAAATAAAAATGGTTTTGTTACTATTCCTATTGTTAATATTCCCATTTCTTTTGCAACTTCTGCTACTATTGGGGCAGCTCCAGTTCCTGTTCCGCCTCCCATTCCTGCTGTTATGAATACTAAGTCTGCTCCTTGTAATATTTGTTTTATTTCTTCTTTGTTTTCTATTGCTGCTCTTTCTCCTATTTTTTCATTTGCTCCTGCTCCTAGTCCTCTTGTTGTTTGGATTCCTATTTGTAGAGTATTGCTTGTTTTTGCTCTTTTTAATGTTCCTGTTTCTGTATTTAACATGTAAAAAGTTACTCCTTTTACATGGTCTTCTATCATTCTATTTACTGCGTTATTTCCTGCTCCACCTACTCCTATTACTTTTATTTTTGGTGTTCTATCTATATCTCTAATTTCGTTCATTTTTTGTTCCTCCCTAGATTTGTTTTGAATTTGCTTTATTATATATAAAATTTAGTAAAAAAACAACTATTTATGGGAAGTTTTCTATTTTTTTGTTGATAGATAATTGTTTTTGAAATAAATTATATTTCAAGTTCATCTCTATCTTTTTCTATGATAATTTTTTTCCTCTTTATTTCTTCCTGATATCTCTGTTCACACAGTTGATAAAATTCTTTATTTATATTACTATTTAAAAGTCTTTCATCAAAATTTTGAGCTCTAAATAGTAAATCTGTATCAAGAATAACCAAATCTCCCTTATGTAATGTTTCTTCTTTATTTATTGTTTCTGGAATATAGCCTACTGTTTCGTTTTTTACATATATTTGCTCATTAAAATGTGCTATATTATCTTTTTCTAATCTACCAAGATTTTCTCTTTTTGCATCAAACCAAATTATCCCATCTTTTCTTAATTCTTTATATATTGCATAAGCGTCTTCATCGGTAATTTCATTGTCTGTTTTTATATATTCCGCAATTTCAATATATATATCTTTAAAACTATTATAAACTCTTCGTCTTACTAGTGGTTGTAATATTCTTCTGTGATAAGGAATTTTATCTGTAAGTCTATTTTTTCCGAATTTTATTACTTTATTTCCTAATTTGTAAACCTCTGTTAGAGATCCTTTTCCAATATATTCTAATTTTGATATATCTACATTTTCATTTTGAGCAACTTCATCTACTATTATAGTAAGTCCTCGTAGAGTATTATAATCCAAAAGTTGTGGTTTTATATCTATCATTTTGCAAATTATAGAAGAATGTATTTCATTAAATCTATCAGAATTCAATTGTTTTAATTTTTTTAGTAAATCTAATTTTATTAGTAACTTTATATCATTAGAATCAACTATTTCTTCCATATTTTCACATATATAATCAATTTCATTATTTTTTATTAGGTCTTCAATATATTCATCTATTGTATAATAATTTATTCTAATTCCTTCATATATTTCGTAAATATATTTAAATCTTTCTTTAAATTTCATCCCTTTTGTCATATTTAAAATTGTTTTTAGACCAAATTTTTTATAAATAATATCGGAATTATCGTATAAAGTGTTTTCCATTTCCGGAATATCTTTTATTTCATTTATAAAAAACATTATATTTTGCTCGCTACACAATTTTATATATTCTGTAAAATTTTTCTTTATCTTTGATATTCTTTTTGGTTTATTTCTATATTTGTTAATATATTTCATTAAATCTTCAAAACTATTTATTTTCATCTGACTTCTCTTCTCTTAAAATGTTATTTGTTCTTATTATTATAACTTATATATATAGTTTTTTCAATTTTTTTCAAAAATAAACTTTTTTCATTATGTTTTATTTTTCTTATCTATTCCTTCATATAATGTTATTTCGATTCATGATATATTATTTTTTATATCTTTACTCTATTTTTTTCATACTTTTCACACAAATTAAGAGTAGTTTTATTTTTTATTTCTTCTATTGGAATTATAAACATTTCCATAGTATCTGTAACTATAAAGACTTCATCAATCTTTGTATCTATTATTGTTTTATAAGTTTCTCCTTTTGTTCCTCCACAACTTTTTAATGCAACTTGATATTTATTGTATTTTGTTTTACAAGATGTCGCTTTTACTTGAACTTTTTTTAAAACATTATTTTTATCTACTATTAAATCATAATCTTGTGTATCATTTAAAGGTATTGATACTGTATATCCATTAGCACTATAATATGCAATTGCTATTCCTAATCCAGCGTTACCTTTTTCTTTATTTGATTTAAAAATCATTCCAAAACTCCTTTACCGAATTTTTGTTTGCTTTGCGAGATAAAAATAAAAACAAGTCACCTTGTTTTTATGGTGGGCAGGGATGGATTCGAACCATCGTACTCAAATGAGAACAGATTTCTTACTACTATAGTTTTCACTACCAAATCAAATTTGTTTGTAGTCTGGACTTTCTCTTTATCTTTTTCAAGATACCAGGTATAAAGTCTCTACACTCGGAATTTCTTCCTAGCTCGGGATTATCATCAGCTTATACTGTTAAGACTTCCCCGAATTAGCCTAGTTATCATCTTGTCATCACTGACAAGAGCTGCAAATTTAGGTTTTTGTTTAAAACCAAAGACCACAGTCTGCCGCCTTTAGCCACTCGGCCACCTACCCATATTAAATTTTAGAATTTGTGTCTTTCGACATTAGCTATTATAAGCTTTTTATGCTTCTTTGTCAATACTTTTTCTAAAATTTTTTTACTTTTGTTTCGGTTCAAATTTTACAATATTTTCTAAATCCATTTTTCCAGCTCTTGTAATAAAGTTATTTCCATATTTTTCGTTTAATTTATCTATCGTCTTATCTAAATTTTCTTGTTTTGAATTTTCACTAAAATTACTAAAAAGTGATAATTGTTCCTCATCTTTTCCAATTAAATTGTCTACTCTAACACCTATTAATCTTATAAATACTCCTGTTTTATACATTTCATTTAACAATTCTTTTGCTTTTTTTAGAATTTCTTTTGTACTTGATGTAGCTATGTCTAATTTAGCTTGATGTGAAAAGTCTTCAAATTTGTTTGTACGTAGCTGCACATTTACTACATTTGCTATTAATTCTTCTTTTCTTAATCTGTGCGATACTTGTTCAACTAATGCAACTAAAACCTTGTCTAATTGCTCTATATCTGAAATATCTATTGGTAATGTTACTGAATTTCCTATACTTTTTGGCTTTTCTATTTTATAATTTACTTCTGAATTATCTATTCCATTAGCGTATTCCCACATCATTTTTCCATGCTTACCAAATTTTTTTATTAATAGTTCTTTATCTGTTTTTGCGAGCTCGCCTATTGTTCTTATTCTCATATTGTATAGTTTGGGAACTGTTTTTCTTCCTAACATAAATAGTTCTGATATTGGTAATGGCCACATTTTGTTTGGGATTTCTTCTTTAAATAATGTATGCACTCTGTCTGGCTTTGTAAAGTCTGATGCCATTTTTGCTAATAATTTGTTATTTGCAACCCCAACATTTACTGTAAAACCTAATTCATTTTTTACTCTTCTATTTATTTCATTTGCCTTATTTATTAGAGTATCATTCATAAGATAATTAGTCATGTCTAAAAAACATTCATCTATTGAAAATCTTTCTATTTTGTCTGTGTATTCTAATAATAAATTATATAATTTATTTGAATATTCTTTATATATTTTATAATTGCTTGGGTATACTTGTAGATTATTGCATTTTCTTCTTGCACTATATAAAGTTTCTCCTGTTACAATTCCAAATTGTTTAGCTTTTGGACTTTTGGCTAATACTATTCCTGCTCTTCTGTTTTCATCTCCTCCAATTACTGCAACTTGGTCTCTAATGTCGATTTTTTCTCCATTTTTTAATTTATATACAGCAAGCCATGATAGAAACGCATTGTTTACATCAACATGTAATATTTGTCTTTCCATATAACATCACCAGTTTTATTATAAAACATTTGTTCTTACTTGTCAATATAAAAAATTGATAAGTTTTTATTCTTATCAATTTTTTATATTATTTTACATATTTATTCAAGTCTTTTCCCTTAAATTCTAAATCCCCCATTTTTTCTGTTGTTATATAACCAGGTATTGCATTTATAACATCTGGAATTCTATTTACAATTGTTGCACAAGTTAATTCTACTGTTGCTGGTTTTTCTACTGTTATTGTTGTTGACGGTTCACCTTCAACTGTCCAAACATTTTTATCAAATTCATCTGGCGCATATACTTTTCCTATACATTCTGATTCAATTGTTATTCCTTCTTTTGTTTTTGTTGTAACAACTGCACTCATTCCTGTTGCATCCCCTGCTTTTATTGTCATATCTAGTGTTGATGAATATATGTCATCTTTATAGATTTGTGGTACACATTTTTGAGTTTGACTTATTATTGTTAATCCTAATTTAGAGCATAACCAACCATTTACATTCCACATATATGATGGTGCGTATTCTCCTTTATTTATTATTTCTTGTCTTTGTTCATCTGACATTCTATCTACTGATGCTACTTGTTTATCAAAATCTTCTAGGGTTAATCCTGCTCCGTGTGCTTCTGCTAAAGCTATTCCATAGTCTTCAACATTATAACTTGAGCTTCCTTTAATTTTGGTTATTTTTTGTGTTGATCCTGCTATTGATGTTATGAGTTGTCCCCAATATATGTCTTGATAACCTGTTCCTGTTATTGTACAGTTATTTTCTTTTGCTAATTTATCTATTTTTTCTGTTAATGTTGGATTTGAATTTTGTGGGTAAAATGCTTCTTCACAAGTTGATATTGCATTTATCCCTAATTTGGCACATAACATATATGGTTCTTCTAGTTCAGCAATTAAGCTTCTGGTGGTTATTACACATATATCTGGTTTTGTTTCTTTCATTATTTCTTCTGCTTTATCTGCAGATACTACTATTACTCCTAAATTTCCTTTTCCTAATATTTCTCCTACGTCTTTTCCTATTACTGCAGGATTTACATCTACTGCTCCTACTATTTCAATTCCTTTTTCTATCATGTATCTCATTGTGTATAAACTCATTTTTCCTACGCCATATTGTACGGCTTTGATTTTTTGTTCCATATTTTTGAATCCTCCTTTGTTTATTTTATATAATTTTTTTAATTATATACATAAAATAAAGTTTCATTTTTAAATGTTAAATATGAACTAAAACTGAGCGAAAACCACAATTATAAATACTTAAGACATCATTTCTAGCAAAACTAAATAACCCTGAAACACTATGAGTCCATAAATTCACGCCACGTGCAAATGTTGGAAAACTAAAACTTGGATAAAAAGAATAGTCTAAATACCAAGCTGTATTTTTTGTCCCTGAAGTTGATGTTTCTCTTATTGCATCTCCATATATTTTATTATTCTTTATATAATTGTAATTGCTTGATAAATCAAGATTACTATTATCGTTATCTGCATCATATGGATATATAGTTACATATTTTGTATTTTCTCCATTATTTAATAGTGACTTAGCATATTTTTCTAATCTACTATGTCCATTATATATTAAATTTGCTGTTTTTTCACTTATTCCACCAGATAAATCATATATTCCATATATTGTTCCAGTTGAACTTGCCCTTGTTCCTTGTTTTTGTGTCCATACAAATTCATTTGTTTCTGTTCTATTATTTAATTTTTCTATTGTTGTTTCAATTGGTAATGCATCTTCTGTTATGCCTGCACATCCAGTTACTGCGTATATAGTATTAGTACTATTATTTAAATTAGCATTATTTATATATATATTTGTTCCATTTAGTCCATATTGACTTTGGCTTAAATATGCTACTGCTCCCCATTCACTATTTTTCATTAAATGACTGTCTGTGGTATTTTTATTTAATCCATAGATATTTCCAGTTTCAGTTAAAACTTTAGAAATATTGAATGCATCATTATGGTTGATATAATTTATTGAATAAGTTAATCCTTGAAATGTAGGATATTTTATAGATGTTGTTTTATTTCCATATATTCCATCTTTCCAATTTCTTGCCTCTGCCATTGCATCACTTGAATTTAATTCTTTACCATTTACCCAAGCATCACTTTGCGTATAATTTACTGAACTTGCTTTTGATTCTGCTTGATTATTTCCACCTGCATATCCTGCTTCGAATTTTGCTACCCAAATTCCTGCTAATTCTTTGTCCCATCCTCCATTTGCAAATCCTATATTGCTTTCATTTGTAAATGCTGGGTGTACTGTATATCCTGTTGTTGTATCTATTGTTTCTTCTTTTTTTGTTTGTCTTTTTGCTTTTTGGAGTTTTCCATTTTCATCATAATAATTGTCTGTTGTTCCTATTAAAAATACTATATCACAAGTTTGGGTACTACTATTTATTCTATATGCATATCTTGGTATCCATACCCACATACTTCCATCTTCTGTTTGTACATTTGCCCATCTCTTTTTATCTTCTGTATAGTTATACCAATCTTCATCTGTATATGTTGTTTTTTCTGTTGTTCCTTCTTCTGTCTCTGTTGGTTCTATAAATTTTATCGGTGTCATTCCTGTTAATAATTCTGGTGAATTTACTTTTTTATAATTTTGCCATGTTCCATCTGCTACTAATTTTTCTTTGGCTAATCCTCCTGTATATATATCTGATATTGATATTTCATATCCTTTTGGTGTTGTTATTCCTTTTATGGTTGTTTTATCTTCTTCATAATTTATAGTTCCATATTTTTCTAATATACTTTTTAATTCACTTTCTGTTATTTCTCCTGTACTTTCTGCTTGCTTTGCATATATTTCTAATTTTATTTCTTCTTTAATTTGTGATATTTCACTTTGTTTTTTTGCATTATTTGCACTTTCAAATAAATTAGTATTTTTTAAAGTTTGTATACTTATTCCTGCTATTAACAATAATAATATTATTGTTATAACTAAACTAATTAATGTAATTCCAGATTTTATTTTTATATATTCCATTTTTTTCTCCTTTTCTTTTGCTTTATAGGCAAATTATATAACAATATGTTTTAAAAGTCAATATAACATTTTGTTTTATTTTATAATTTTTTATAATCTTATTATTTACATTAAGGAGGGATTTTATAATATGGAAACACGTTTAAAAAATTTAAGAGAAGATAATGATTTAACTCAAAAACAATTAAGTAATTTTCTTAATATTTCTCAAGTTGCTTATTCTTACTATGAACTTAATAAAAGAAACATCCCTTTAGAATTATTGTGTAAATTAGCTGATTTTTATAACACTAGTGTAGACTATTTACTATATAGAACTAATAATATTAATCCATATAAATAATATGGCTATGATTTTTATTTAAATTTTAGTCAAAAAAAAAAAACAAGTTGCCTTGTTTTTTATGGTGCTCCCTCAAGGATTCGAACCTTGGACCCACCGGTTATGAGCCGGTTGCTCTGACCAACTGAGCTAAGGGAGCATTTAATATTTTCTTTATTGCTTAACGCAAGATAAAGTATAACCTATTTTTTTATTAATGTCAATACTTTTTTAAAAATTTTTTGAGGGATTTTGGAGTTTTTCCTTAATCCCTCATATTTTCATTAATAATTTTCTCCTCTTCCTTCTGGAAGTGCTGGGTATTGTAATACAACTCTAATTTTCATAACATATTTGATTGCTCTAACAACTTTGCTATTTTTAATTCTTTGCCATAATGTTGGTTTTGCTTCAAATGTTGTTTCTTGAGCATATTGTTGTTGTTCAGCTGTTTGTTCATTTTGTACAGTTTGTACAGTTGCTTGAACTTGTTCTGGTTCTTGAACTGCTACTTCTTGTATTTCTTGAACTTCTTCTTGTACTGGTTCACTTATTTCTACTGGTGTTGGTATTGTTTTTAATGCATCTGCTACTTCTATTCCTATATAGCTTAAAGCTTTTGATCTATCTTCTATTCTTTCCATATCAATTTCAATATGTAAGTTTGCTTCTAGGTTATTAATTCTTGCATTTAATAATTTGATTGCATCTTGATAGTTTTGAGATTTTGTTGATTTTGCTTTTCCTACTATATTTAAAGTATCTATTATATCTTCAGAGAAGTTTTCTTCTGCATTTTTAACTTGTTCTGCCCAATCTTCTTCTTTGTTTTCAGCAGCTTCTGTTAATTCTTTTAATTGTCCAGCTAATCCTATATTTTGTTCTCTTTGTCTAATTAACTCTTCTATTTTTTTTGTATTTTCTTCAAATTGATTTGTAGCAAACTCTACTAATCCGTAAGCAGCTTTGTATACACTACTTGGAAAATTTTTCTTTTTAGGATATTCAATTAAATATGTTTTTATTGATTCTATTAAGTCCTTAAAATATGAATCTTCTTCTAATTGAACGATTTGTTTCTTACTGTTTGGATTTATCATTTTTTGAACTTTTTCTATATTTGATAATATTTTCTCTTCCGTGATTACCATTCTCACGTTTACTATGCCAGATTTAGACATTGTAAACAACCTCCTTTATCCTACGCTTTATTGCTTTTCATGTTTCTTTTATAATTATACAATATAAAACAAAAAACTACAATAGTCTTGTAGCTTTTTTTATTTACATTTGCGTTACATTTATATTACATTTATGTTACAATTTTATTTTAATCCTTCGATTATCGTATTCTCATATTCCCTATACAATTTTATAACATCAATTTCTTTTTCGTTTTTTAATCTATATACTAAACTAGATGCTATTAAACCATAAATTTCTGAAGCAATAGCTTTTGAATTACCTTTTTTTATTTGTCCGGCTTCTATACCAGCTTCTACAATCTTCTCAATTTTATCTATATATTCAAAAATATGTTTTTGACATTTTATATTTCTAGCTTCTGTTCCATAAAGTTGACTTAATAAAATCTTTATAAAATCCTCATATTTTACTACTATCTTTATCTCTATTAATATTACGGCTTTTAGCTTATCTATATAATTATCTAATTTTGCAGTTTTTATATCAATACTATTTTGTAATAATTTTATTCCTTCTTCAATTAAAAAATTAAAAATCTCTTCTTTGCTTGAAAAATGATAATATAATGTTCCTTTTGCAACTCCAACTGTTGCAGTTATTTCTTCAATACTAGTTGCGTCATACCCTTTCTCTGCAAATAATTTCATTGATGTTTCAAATATTTTTCTTTTTGTTTTGTTCATATTTGCACATCCTTTCGTAATAATTCTGTTATATTATATATGTTTGTTTTAATAATTGCAATAGTTTTTATTTTTTTCGAACACATAGTCATATATGTAGAGTAACCCTAAAAAGAAATAATTTATTGATATTCGAGTGATCCGGGGGTGACCGTTTTAGAAAATGTTCGAATGCTAGTGAGTTACATTTTCTTAAATGGGGCAACGAGAATAACAATAAATTATTTCTTTTTAGGGTGGACTATTCAAATTGTGTAATTGTAACAAAAAAGTAATATTTTTTTATTCTACAAATCTTTACAAATTACGATATGTAATATAAAATAACAATAAATAATAATACTTTTTCTAATTAAGGAAATAATAAGAAAAAAATTTGGAGGAAAACTAATGAAAAATAAAAATGAATTAAACTATAAAGACTTAAAACTAACTTGTGACCAATCACTTTTTAATTTTGAAAATACTTCTGAAGTTGAAAACATAACAACAGGAATAGGACAAGAAAGAGGAATTAAAGCTTTAGAATTTGGATTACAAGTAAATGTTAAAGGTTACAATATTTATCTTGAAGGACCTAGTGGAGTTGGAAAAACAATGTACACTAAAAATTATTTAAATAAAATTTCTAAAAAACAAAAAACTCCTTGCGATTGGTGTTATATTTATAATTTTGATAATCCAAATGAACCAATTGCAGTTTCACTTCCAGCAGGCCAAGGTAAAGAATTTAAAGAAGCAATGGATGGTTTTATATTAGAAATAAAAAAAGATATCAAAAAAACATTCAATGCTGATGATTTTGAAAAAGAGAAAACATTAATAAAACAAGAATTTGAAGAAAAACGTTCTGCTCTTTTGGATAAATTAAATGAAGAAGCTTCTAAATATGATTTTCAAGTTAAATCTGCACAAAATGGTATTTATATGATGCCTATCGTTGATGGAAAAGCTATTGATGAAGAAGAATTTGATAAATTAGATGATGTTTTAAAACAACAATATGAAGAAAAATCTGTTATTGTTCAAAATCAAATAATGGATGTTATTGAACAAATAAAAGTTATTGAAAGACAATCTGATAAAAGAATTTCTGAATGGCAATCAAATATTGCTTTATTAACAGTTAATGTTCATATTAATTATTTAAAATCAAAGTTTAAAAGAAATAAAAAAATAAATACATTCTTAAATAATGTTAAACAAGATGTTCTAAAAAATGTATCTTACTTTTTAGAAGAAGACAATGATAAAAATAAACCTCAACAACCAGTTCATCCATCTGCTCAAAAACAAGACCCTTGTTTAAATTATAGAGTTAATTTATTTGTTGATAATTCTAATTTAGATGGTGCACCTGTTATTATGGATTCAAACTATTCTTATCATAATATTTTTGGTTCACTTGAATATGAGAATTATTATGGAGCTTTAAAAACAGACCATACTATGTTAAAACCAGGACTTTTACAAAAAGCTAATGGTGGTTATATAATTTTCCAAGCTAAAGATTTGTTACAAAATAGTTTGTGTTATGAAACTTTAAAAAAAGCTTTAAGAGTTAAAGAAATTAGTATAGAAAATGCTGTTGACCAACGTTCTTCTATGGTTATGGTTTCTTTAAAACCTGAACCTATTCCTTTAGATTTAAAAGTTCTTTTAATTGGAAATAATAGCATTTATCAAACTCTACTTGCTATGGATTCTGATTTTAAAAAGCTTTTCAAAGTCAAAGTTGAGTTTGAAGATGATGCACCTATTACTAAAGAAAATGTTAATAAACTTGCATCTATTGTACATGGTTTCTGTGAACATGAAGAGTTACCACCTTTAGACAAAACTGCAATGGCAAGATTAGTTGAGTATTCTTCAAAACTTGCTGGAAGTCATAAAAAACTTTCAACTAGATTTGATGATTTGATTCAAATTGTTGGTGAAGCTGCTACTTGGGCAAAAATTTCTAAGTCTAAAATAGTAACTGCTGATTTTGTTGATAAAGCTTTAAGTGAAAGAATTGATAGAGTTAAAAAATTCGATTCTAAATATGTAGAAATGATAAAAGATAATTCACTTTTAATTACTACTTCTGGTTATGAAGTTGGTACTTTAAATGGTCTTACAGTTATGACTATTGGCGATTATTCTTTTGGAAAGCCTGCAAAAATTACAGTTAATACTTATACTGGGAAAAATGGAATTGTAAATGTTGAAAGAGAAGTTGAACTTTCTGGTTCTTCACATTCTAAGGGTGTATTAATTTTAACAGGTTATTTAGGAGAAATGTTTGCACAAGATATTCCACTTTCTTTAACAGCTAGTATTTGTTTCGAACAATTATATAATGGTGTTGATGGTGATAGTGCTTCAAGTACCGAACTTTATGGATTACTTTCAAGTCTTTCTGGAATACCTATTAATCAAGCAATAGCTGTTACAGGTTCAGTAAACCAAAAAGGTCAAATACAACCTATTGGTGGTGTTAATGAGAAAATCGAAGGTTATTTCCAAATTTGTAAAATGCGTGGATTAGATGGTTCTCATGGTGTTATGATACCAGTTCAAAATGTTGATAATTTACAATTATCAGATGAAATTGTAGAAAGTGTAAAAAATGGTTTATTCCATATTTACTCTATATCAACTATTGAAGAAGGAATTGAAGTTTTAACTGGTGTTCCTGCTGGTAAGAAAGATAAAAATGGAAACTTCCCTGCTGGTACTGTTAATTATCTTGTTCATGAAAAACTTAAAAAATATGCTGAAATTAGTGAAAAATAATATAAAAATAAAAAGGTCTTAAATTTAATTTGTTTTAAGACCTTTTTTTATTTTAAAAAATATTTTCTAAATTGAATAAATTCTTATTTTTAATATGTTCTAAAATGTATATATTTTTATCTATTTCTACAACCGCTTCTTTATATTCTTCTATTTCAATATAACCATTTATTCCAGCAAGTTCTGTTTCCACTTTTTCTATTTCATCATGTTCTATATAATATGATAATTTTGGATGCCTTTTTCCCCACTTTTCTTGTAATTCATTCATCACTGTTTTAGCTTTTTCAGCATCAACATTTTCTTGTATCAGTTCTCTTCTTAACTCTCTAAGTTCGCTATCAGCTTCATTTATGCACACTTTAGTATATTTCTGTGTAAAAAAATCACCAACACATATCAAAATCACAATAACAATACAAATCCATAACTCTTTTGTCATTATAACCTCCACTTTAAATTTATAATTCTTTCTTTTGACAGAAAATTTGTCCTTTTGCATCATAAGTAACAATTAAAGCTTCTTCTGGCTTCATATTAAATTTTTCTACTTGTTTTTTTAACCATTGATAATTCTTTCCGATAGCTTGTAAATTTTTCTCCATTATTTTTCCATCAACTACTAAATCATAAGGAATTCCCTCATAATCAGGTATTATGTTAAAATCTTCTGGTATGGTATTTCTTTTTTCTGGTTTTTGTATAACTGTAACTTGTCCGCTGGTTTCTAAAATTGCATATTCTACATCCCCTAGATTATATATGTTGTTTCCTCTCAATCTTTCTTCTAATTCATTAATTGTAAATCTTTCTTTTTTTAAAGCTTTTTCATCTATTTTTCCTCTGTATATTAATATTGTTGGTTTTCCACATATAATTTCTCTTGCTTTTATACTTTTTACATTAAGAAATGATATAACTAGATGCATAAGTAATAATCCTAAAATTGATATAATTCCAATAGTTATCGGTATTCCTGAATCAGTCATTGGAATTGATGCTAAGTCTGCAATCATTATTGCTATTGCAAGTTCAAATGGTTGTAATTGTCCTATTTCTCTTTTTCCCATTAGTCTCATTACAATTAATACAAATATGTAAATCAAAATTGATCTAAAAAAAGTAATTAACATATATACACCTCTAATTTTAAAGTTTTATTTATCTTTTGCAAATTTTTACTTTTTTATACTTATATTTTTGAATAATTATTTTTTTATTGTGAATAATAATTTTAGAACCTTAAATTTTTTACATTACAAATTTTTAAAACTAAGGAGGTTACTACAATGTCAAATTCACAAAGTAGAAGCGAAAATGGTGCAAGCACAGTTTGGCAAATTGTTGGTAGATTAGTTGCTGCAGCTGTTGTTTTGGCTATTACTGCATTTTTCACACCCGGATTTTCTATCAATAATATATGGACATTAATTATAGCTGCTGTTGTTTTAACAGTAATAGATTATTTAGTTACTAAATTTACTGGTTTACATGCGAGTCCTTTTGGTAAAGGTTTTGTAGGATTTGCTTTAGCTGCTATTATTCTATATGTTACTCAATTCTTTGTAGCAGGTTACTCTATTTCTTGGATTGCTGCTATAATAGGTGCTTTAATCTATGGTGTTGTTGATTACTTTATACCTGGAAATCAACAAATGTAGTTAAAAAGAAGTTATCTTTTTCGATAACTTCTTTCTTTATTTTTGGTTTTGTCTTTCCCAATATTTTTCATATAATTCTTTTGCAGTTTTTGGACTATCAACACCTTCTTTATTTTTTACTGGTGCAAAATCATCCTCTCTTTTTCCTCTTAAAATTGCTATATCATCAAATAATTCAAAACTATCAAAGATAAATGCTTCAAATTTATATGAATTTGGTGAATCTGGTACAATTTCTTTTCCATTTTCATCTATATATGAATTTTTCTTGAATGCACTATGGTAGATTAATGGTTCTTTACTTATTTTCTCTATTGCTTCTATTGTAAATAGATTACACATAATATGTGATTCACCATATCTTAATTCTCCATTTTCATCTATTTCTTCTGCCATTTTTTCTGGTAATTCTGAATATTCTATTACTTTTGGGTGTCCATTCATTTTGCAAAATACTCCAACTCTTTCATGTGGATTTGCTTTTACTACTGATTTTGATGCTATTTGTACATTTTTATCTATTGCCATTCCAAGTAAAGTAACATCTGCCATTTTTAAAATTGCATTGTCTACTCCACCTATAAATACCCATTTTATTCCTCTTTCTTTCATGTCTGCTAACATTCCGCTTGTTCTTAAAGATGAGAATACTCCTCCATTGCCATCTGAAGCTTCTTTTATTTTTAAGTCTTTGCTTATTAACATTTTTCCTTCTGTATCAACTAATGGTAATTCACCTTGTTCAAATAACATTACACTATTTTTATCATAACCAAAGTAATTGTTTTTTTCTAAAAATTCTTGTGTTTGGTCATTGTTTTCTTTACTTGTCATTATGTACCATGGAATAATTGTACTATATTTTTTGTTAGCTTCTTTTAAATTTTCTGCTAATATTTCAAATAAATATTTTCCTTTTCCATAAACATCTAATTTAAATGTTCCCTTAGGTCCTGTGTGACCAAGTCTTGTTCCTTGTCCTCCAGCCATTGTAACTACTGCATATTTTCCACTAGTAATTTCTTTTTCTCCTAATTCGTCAAACTCTTCTTTTTGTGTTTTTGTTAATTTTTCTTTGTCTAAATATTGTATTGATTCTATTTTGTTTTCTTTTATTTCTATATCTTTTTTAGTATTTTGATATAATTCACTTATTTGATGAAAGTCTATATTATTTATTTGATTTATTAATTCTTCTTTTTCTTTTCCATCTAATTTTTCTAATAGTTTTATAATATGTTCTTGATTATATTCTTTTAATAATTTTATTATTTCTTGCTCTTTTTCCATTTCAAGTTCCTCCTTTATTATCTTCATGTTTCTATAAAGATAACAAGTTTTTTTACTATATTTTATTCATTTTTCAAAATATTGTTATTCATCCTAATCAATATGGCTATTTTATCACATTTATTTAAATTTAGCAAATTTTTTTGAAAACTTGTCATATCATTTGAATATTAGCAATATAAATTAATTAAAGTTATTTGGTACAAACATTTTCTTGAAATTTAAAGGAGGTATATAGATGGAAAAGTCTAGCTTATATCAAGATATCGCAAAAAGAACTGATGGGGACATTTACGTTGGTGTTGTAGGTCCTGTTAGAACAGGAAAATCAACATTTATTAAAAACTTTATGGATTTACTTGTAATCCCTAATATTGATAATGAATATAAAAAAGAAAGAGCAAAAGATGAACTGCCTCAAAGTGCTGGTGGAAAAACTATTATGACTACAGAACCTAAATTTGTTCCTAATGAGGCTATTGAAATTACTTTAGATAATAATTTAAAATTTAAAACCAGACTTGTTGATTGTGTTGGCTATTTAGTTGACAATGCTATTGGTTATCTGGAAGATGATATGCCTAGAATGGTAAAAACTCCTTGGTCTGAAGAAGAAATTCCTTTTGAACAAGCTGCTGAAATTGGTACAAAAAAAGTTATTGAAGAACATTCAACTATTGGTATTTTAGTAACAACTGATGGTTCTGTTACAGATATTCCTAGAGAGGACTACATAAAAGCAGAAGAAAGAGTAGTTTCTGAATTAAAAGCTTTAAATAAACCATTTATTATTTTATTAAACTCTTCTGAACCAAATTCTAGTTATACTCAAGAGTTGGCTGAAAAATTAAGTAATAAATATCAAAATAGTGTATTACCTATAAATTGTTCAAATTTGTCTATTGATGATATTAATACAATGTTTTCAAAGATATTATACGAATTTCCTACTGAGCAAATTTCTATTAAATTTCCTCGTTGGGTTGATGGTTTAGATTTTAATCATCCTGTTAAAGCTGAATTATTTAATGAATTAAAAGATGCCTTTTCTGATATTAAGGTTTTAAAAGATGTATCTTCTTGTTGTAATAAGATTAATCAAACAGATATAATATCAAGAACTTCTATTGATAATATTGAATTAGGTTCTGGTAATGTTAGAGTTACTATTGATTTAAAAGAAGAATTGTTCTATCAAATTCTTTCTGAAATTACAGGTGTAACTGTTGAAAATGAAGGTGATTTATTTGGTATTATCTCTGAACTTTCATCTGCTAAGAAAAAATATGACAAAATTGCTTATGCCTTAGAAGAAGTAAATGCTAAAGGTTATGGAATTGTTACTCCATCTATTGATGATTTAGTTTTAGAAGAACCTGAAATGGTTAAGCAAGGATCTAGATTTGGTGTTAAATTAAAAGCTACTGCACCTAGTATTCACATGATAAAAACCAATGTAACTACTGAAGTTTCGCCAATTGTCGGTTCTGAAAAACAATCTGAAGAATTAGTTAATTATCTACTTTCTGGTTTTGAAAACGACCCTAAACAAATTTGGGAATCTAATATTTTTGGAAAGAGCTTACATGAACTTGTTAATGAAGGCTTACAAACTAAACTTTCTAAAATGCCTGAAGAGGCTCAACTTAAACTGCAAGAAACTTTGGAACGTATTGTTAATGAGGGTTCTGGTGGATTGATTTGTATTATTCTTTAATTGAAGTCGACCAATGGGGACGTTGTTAAAATTGGTTGAAAACTATTAGAAAAATTTTCTATG
>OGYP01000224.1_pt1 | contig 26949 bp, 20 predicted proteins | sample 1576571 | NCBI WGS metagenome assembly OGYP01 (sample SAMEA3541559, study PRJEB24748) | human gut metagenome | biome: human gut; feature: human-associated habitat; material: faeces | place: China | collected 2012
GAAGGTGATTCAAGGAGGAGATTTGTTGTCAATTTCTGCAATAAATGTTCACTTTCTGCAGAAATGATTGAACAGGCAAAAAAATTTGATATGATTTTATAAAAGGGGCATAGATGTGGTTGAAATGATAGGCGGCTCCATAGTAGATGAGATGGAAAAAGACAATTATTTTGAATAGATATTTAAGTGATTGTCCATACATAAGGTTGGTACTATTTAATGAAAAAGATATCTATATTGTGCTGAATGAGCACAATATAGATATTTTTTTATTGATATTTTTCTTGCTTTTACGGAGCCGGTATGGTTTAATATGGTTAGTGTGTTAAAAAAATATCAAAAGGCGGTAATGTGATATGAGCAGCATGAGAGGGATCGATACTCCGGTAAGACAGCGGAGAAGAAGGGTGTTTAAAGAAGTGGCCAATCTTGCCTATAATTCCAAGAATCTGAAGGATGATATGGAGGCATTGCCTTATAAGATCGTAGATTATGAAGAGTCGGAATTCTGGGAGAGCGTTTACCGTGACAGAGCGATCATCCGTGAGCGCATCCGTCTGGCCATGGGTATGAGCTTACGCCCGGAGAACCGTGAGCATCCGGGACATCTGACACAGGGACTGGAAGAAAGTAATATTGATGAAAAATATTATGAGCCTCCTCTGATGCAGGTCATTCCGTCGGCTTGTAATGCCTGCCCGGAGAACCGTTATGAGGTGACCAGCTCCTGCATGGGGTGCCTGGCACATCCCTGCCAGAGCGTCTGTCCCAAGGGCGCAATCTCTATGAAAAACGGCAAGTCTGTTATTGATCAGGAAAAATGCATCAAGTGCGGAAAGTGTCGTGAAATCTGCCCTTATGATGCGATTTGTCACAAAGAGCGTCCCTGTAAGGCTGCCTGCGGTATTGGAGCTATTACATCTGACCATGTGGGAAGAGCCGTGATCGACAATGAGAAATGTGTATCCTGCGGTCAGTGTATGGTAAGCTGTCCTTTTGGAGCGATTGCTGACAAGTCTCAGATCTTCCAGTTGATCCGTGCCATGCAGTCCGGCCGGAAGATCATAGCCCAGGTAGCACCTGCATTTGCCGGACAGTTTGGCCCGAAGGTGACACCTGAGATGTTCAAGACAGCGTTGAAGGAATTGGGGTTTGCGGATGTCTATGAGACAGCGTTGGGCGCTGACATGGGATGTATGGCGGAAGCGGAGCACTACGTGAAGGAGGTTGCTACCGGTAAGCAGCAGTTTGCCCTGACCTCCTGTTGTCCTTCCTGGTCTGTAATGGCGAAGAATCTGTTCCCTGAGACCATTGATAAGATCAGTAATGAATTAACCCCTATGGTTGCAACGGCCCGTCTGATCAAGCAGGAGCATCCGGATGCTTCCGTAGTATTCATTGGCCCCTGCGCTTCCAAGAAGCTGGAAGCCAGCAGACGTACCGTCCGCTCTGATGTGGATTTTGTTATCACTTTCGAGGAATTGACCGGTATGTTCGAAGCTAAGGGAATCCTGCTGGATGAGATCAAAGCAATGGATGAGATGAAGGATGCTACCGCTGCCGGAAGAGGTTACGGCGTGGCAGGTGGCGTTGCCAATGCTATCAAGGAGTGTATCGAAAAGTATTATCCGGGAACACCGGTGAACATTCAGCATGCGGAAAGTCTGGCAGAATGTAAGAAAGCCCTGCTCCTTGCCAAGGCAGGTAAGATGAATGGGTGCCTGATCGAGGGCATGGCCTGCCCCGGAGGCTGTATCGCCGGAGCCGGCACCAACATCGCCATCCCCGTAGCTGCCAGAGCCGTGGACAAGTTCAAGAACGAAGCTGAGAAGAAAGTGCCTGATGAAAGTGTGGATCAGGAAATGGTGGAACTGGAAAAAGAATAAACACTGCAACAGAACAGATATATCCCGAAAACGAAACCGTCACATTACCGTGGCGGTTTTGTTGCGCGCATAGAGATAAAATTAGAGAAACTATTCAGAATAGTTACAAATGGCATATTGTTATTTCGGGAAAGATACTATAAAATAGCGTGGAGAACTTTTAGGAGAAACTATTTTATGAACATTCAGGACAGTATTATATTTTTCATGGAAATCTTAGGAACCATCGCTTTTGCAGCATCAGGTGCCATGGTGGGGATCCGGAAACGGATGGATATTTTCGGCATCTGTGTGCTGGGCGTGGTGACGGCTGTAGGCGGTGGTATGACCAGAGACGTGATCCTTGGGAAATTACCTTCGGCACTGGAGAAACCGGTATATGTCGGTGTCTCGGTGGCTACAGCACTGGCTATTTTTATACTGCTTTATATCAAACAGGATCTTTTGAGCGGCAGACTGGGAACCTTTTATGACAAAGCGATGTTAGGCATGGACTCTGTAGGACTGGGAATTTTTACTTCCCTGGGTGTGATGTCTGGCATCGACAACGGCTATCCGGACAATACCTTTTTGCTGGTATTTATCGGCATGCTCACCGGCGTGGGCGGCGGTCTGATGCGTGACATGATGGCGGGAGAGGAACCGTATATTTTCGTAAAGCATATTTACGCCTGTGCCTCTCTGGTAGGCGGTATCTGCTGCGTCTGGCTGTACCGTAGTATCGGCAGACTTCCCGCGGTATTTATCGCTGCCTTTGTGGTCATGGCGATCCGGTTTCTGGCGGCACACTTTCGGTGGAATCTGCCCCATCCGAAAACCTTGTCTTAACTGTTGCAGTTTTTGAAAAAAGGCGGTAGAATAAGGAAGTAGTTCTGCCTTCTGAGAGAGGGCGGACAGGAATATATAAGCAGGGAAGCGTAGGCCGGAAGGTACAGAACGGATACGGATCGCCTGCGGAAATGAGGAGAAAATGACAAAGATCAGAACAAGATACGCACCCAGCCCTACCGGTAAAATGCATGTAGGTAATCTGCGGTCCGCATTATATGAATTTTTGATTGCAAAGCATGCCGGCGGAGATTTTATGCTCCGCATCGAGGATACAGATCAGGAACGTTATGTGGAAGGTGCTACCGAGATCATCTATCGTACCCTGGAGAAGACCGGACTGGTACATGACGAAGGCCCGGATAAGGACGGCGGTTATGGTCCTTACGTGCAGAGTGAACGTATGAAAACCGGTATTTATATGAAATATGCCAAGGAACTGATCGATAAGGGAGAAGCTTATTACTGTTTCTGTGACAAGGAGAGACTGGCTTCCCTGAAGACCGAAGTTGTGGATGGTAAGGAGATCACCGTATATGACAAGCACTGCCTGTCCCTGTCCAAAGAAGAGATTGAGGCAAATCTTGCCGCAGGCAAGCCTTTTGTCATTCGCCAGAACAACCCCAAGGAAGGCACCACGACTTTCCATGACGAGTTATACGGAGACATTACAGTAGATAACTCCCAGCTGGATGATATGATCCTGATCAAATCCGACGGTTACCCTACCTATAACTTTGCAAACGTGGTAGATGACCATACCATGAATATCACCCATGTGGTACGAGGCAACGAATATCTGTCCTCCTCCCCAAAATATGTACGTCTGTACGAAGCTTTCGGATGGCAGGTACCGGTATATATCCATCTGCCGCTGATCACCGATGAGAACCACAAGAAGCTGTCCAAGAGAAGCGGACATGCTTCCTTCGAGGATCTGATCGATCAGGGATTCATTACCGAAGCCATCGTGAACTATGTGGCACTGCTTGGATGGAGCCCGGAGGATAACCGCGAGATTTTCTCTCTGGATGAATTGATCAAGGAGTTCGATTACCATCGCATCAGCAAGTCCCCGGCAGTCTTCGATATCGTGAAATTGCGTTGGATGAATGGTGAATATCTGAAGGCTATGGATTTCGACAAGTTCTATGAGATGGCAGAGCCTTACCTGAAGGCAGCGATTAGCAAGCCTCTGGATCTGAAGAAGATCGCAGCCATGGTAAAGACCCGAATCGAAGTATTCCCGGATATTGCCGGACTGGTAGATTTCTTCGAGGAGCTTCCGGAATATGACGTGGCAATGTATACACACAAGAAGATGAAGACTACCGCAGAGACTTCTCTGGAGGTATTGAAAGATCTGCTTCCGATCCTGGAGGCACAGGAGGATTACAGCAATGACGGGCTGTATCAGACTCTTGTAAAATATGTGGAGGAAAAAGGCTGTAAGAACGGCTATGTGATGTGGCCGATCCGTACCGCCGTATCCGGCAAGCAGATGACACCTGCCGGTGCTACGGAGATTATGGAAGTCCTGGGCAAAGAGGAATCTCTGGCAAGAATCCGCAAAGGAATCGAGTTATTACAGGCAAATGTCTGATCTGACATGCTTAAATGCCTCCCAGCGGGAGGCTGTCACGTTCGGAGAGGGACCGCTGTTATTACTGGCGGGCCCCGGCTCCGGCAAGACATTTACCATCACCCAGAGGATCCTGTATCTGATCCGGGAACGCCGGATCACCCCGGAGAAGCTTCTGGTGATCACCTTTACCAGAGAAGCGGCTCTATCCATGAGGCAGCGCTTTGCGCAGATATCTCCACAGGAAGTGCATACCGTCAATTTTGGAACATTTCATTCTGTTTTCTATCAAATCCTGCTCCAGTCGGGCAGAATTTCATCAGGCAATATTTTAAACGACAGACAAAAAAGAGATCTTATCCTTCCCATTTTGAAGAAAATAACAGACTGTAAAAAAAGATCCGTAGCGGAAGTAACGGAGCTTGCCGGGAACTATCTTGCTGCCATCGGTTATTACAAAAATACCGGCGATATTGAGAACAGCAGAAAGAAGCTTCCGGAAGAAGAAAAACAACATTTTTCCAGGATCTATGAAGCTTATGAGGAGGCGAGAAAAAATACCGGAGGCCTTGATTTTGAGGATATATTAAAGGAATGTGAGGAGTTTCTGCAAAGGGATCCGGGGCAGCGTACATACTGGCAGAACCGGTTTGAATATATACTGATTGATGAATTTCAGGATATCAATTACAGACAGTACAGTATCGTGAAAATTCTGGCGGAAAAACATAGAAATATTTTTGCAGTGGGGGATGATGATCAGGCCATTTACGGATTCCGCGGAGCCAGACCAGCCTGCATGAGACAGTTTGTAGAGGAATTTGGTGCAAAGCAGATCCTTCTTCGGACGAATTATCGCAGTCATCCGGATATCGTGGAGGCATCCCTGGCGGTGATAGATGAGAATAAAGACCGTTTTCATAAGGATCTGGAGCCTTGCGAGGCGCATAGACGGCAGGCAGGGGATCATAAGACTGACGCCGGATACCGGAAGGAATATCGGGTAAAAATCAGGGAATTCAGTGAGGCTTCGGAACAAATGAAGTATCTGGTACAAAGCTTGAAAAATCGGATAAATGGGGAGACCTGTGCTGTATTGTTCCGGACAAATCTGGCCATGCAGGGCGTGGCGGCGAGACTTACCGGGGAGGGGATCCCTTTTTCCATGAAAGAGAAGGGGAGAAACATTTACGACCATTTTATCGCACAGGATCTTCTGTCCTATCTGCGGATCGCGCAGGGGTGTGCTACAAGAGCGGATTACCTGAGGGTGAGCAACAGACCATATCGGAATATTTCCAGAGAGGCTTTTGGTGCCGAAGCATCTTTACCGGCTTTGAAGAAATATTATGAAGATCTGGCTGCGGGAAGTCCGGACGCGGGGCAGCAAAAGGCGCAGAAAGCGGTCGGAGTATGGATACGACAGATGGAATTTGTAAAAAATACGGAACTGAAGCTTGCAATGGCATTTTTGCGTAAGGCGTGCGGCTATGAGAGATACCTGCGGGTGAGAGCTGCACAGGAGGGAAAAACAGATCTGACGGAATGGCAGGAAGTGCTGGATTTTATCACGGAGGATGCGGGACGATACCGAAGCCTTGAAGAATGGCAGGAAGCACAGGAGCTTTACCGGGAACAACTGCAATGCAGGGAAAATGTAAGGAGTGGCATGCAGAAGAAGCAGGAAAAACAGGAAAACAGCGGGATCACTCTGCTGACGGTACATGCGGCAAAGGGACTGGAATTCGACCATGTGTGGATCCCGGACTGTAATGAGAAGACCTTTCCCCACGGAAGCTCCCGGGAGCCGGAGCATTGTGAAGAGGAACGACGGATCTTCTATGTGGCGATGACACGGGCAAAAAAAGACCTGGAACTTCTCTGCCTTACAGGCACGAGAGAGCGTCCCAGGTTCCCTTCCAGATTCCTTATTCCTCTGAATCGTTATCATCGATGATCTCGTCAAATTCACAGCTGTCGAGATACTCATCAAAAGCATCGGCAACCTTTTCGTAGACATCATCATCTTCAATGTATGCGAGAATGGGTTCTTCATTCGGGTCATCCGGATTCTCGGAATATCCGTAGAACCATACTTCTCCGTCTTCGTTTTCGCCGTCCTCGTCCAGAGGCAACAGTACGATATAGTCCTTGGCCTCTACGGTGAGAATGGTAATGATGGCACAGTTGACAACAGTGCCGTCTTCCAGCTCCAGCTCAACGGTCATTTCTTCATCTTCATAGCTTTCTTTTTTACCCATGGGAATCCTCCTGTTATGTTTATTGGGTGTAACAGTACTTTGTTCCTTTATTATAACCGCTTACGGATATTCTTGCAATGCTTGTTTTTCTTACACTTACAGACTATAATAAAAATGGACAAAGAGACTGTAAGTGATAGAAAACTGGAAGATGGGGTATGACAATGACAGAAAAAAAGCATGCAATAAAGCCTTACCCTCTGGGGGCGCATGTGGAGGACGGAGCCATCCGTTTTGCCTATGCGTCCGGGAAAAAGGATTGCGGCATTCTCATATATGACAGAAAGAGTGGAAAAAAAACGCACAGGGTTCCGTTTCGACAGGAGGAACGGATGGGAAATGTGTACTGTAAATATCTGGAACTGGAGCCGGAAAATGTCGGGTATCAGTTCTATGAAGGGGAGCGTACTGTGCCGGATCTGCATGCACAGGGGTTCCTGCGTAAGCCTGCTTATGGGAAAATACGTAAGCCTGCGGATCGCATTGCAGTATTTCCCAACGAAGATTTTGACTGGGAACAGGATATGCACCCTATGCTTCCCTATGAAGACAGCACCTGCTATTGCCTTCATGTGCGTGGTTTTACCATGCATGCCTCATCTCAGGTAACACATCGAGGCACCTTTGCAGGGGTTGTGGAGAAGCTGGACTATCTGCAGGAAATCGGTGTGACAACCGTGGAATTCCAACCGGTCTATGAATTCGATGAGACACCGGAGAAGACGGTGCCGAAGACCTCCGGAGAGCTTGCGGCCGTGGCGGGGGAAAAGAACGGAGAAGGTAAATTGCCCGGCTACCGGGTGCTGAACTATTGGGGCTATCGGGAAGGCTTCTATTATGCGCCTAAGGCAGCCTATGCGGCAGGGGAAGACCCGGCAGAAGAGTTTCGTCTTATGGTAAAAGAATTCCATAAGCGAAAAATGGAAGTGATCCTGCAGTTCTATTTCCCCCGGGGAATGGATGCGGCAGAGATCGGGAATATTTTAAGATTCTGGGTATTATCCTATCATGTGGATGGTTTTCATCTGATGGGGGAGGGAGTACCGGCTCAGATGCTGGCTGGAGATCCGGCATTGTCCGGGACAAAACTGTGGCATTATTCCTTTGATACGGAGCAACTCTATGATCCGGCAGTGAAGCCGGAATACCGGAATCTGGCGGAATACCGGGACGATTATCTGTATACCATGCGTCGTTTTCTTAAGGGAGATGACAATATGCTATCGGGCGTATTGTATGAGATGCGTCATATCCCCGCCAATATGGGACGGATCCATTATCTGTCTAATTATTACGGATTTACCCTGATGGATATGGTTTCTTATGACCATAAGCATAACGAAGCCAACGGCGAGGGCAATCGCGACGGTAACGATTATAACTGCAGCTGGAACTGTGGTGAGGAAGGACCGTCCAGACGGAAAAAAGTGCAGGCACTTCGGAAAAAACAGTTACAGAATGCATTTTGTATGTTGCTGCTGACACAGTCCACCCCGTTGATCTTCATGGGGGATGAGTTTGGCAATTCCCAGCAGGGCAACAATAATCCCTATTGCCAGGACAATAAAATCACATGGCTGAACTGGCAGGACAGGGAGAAAAATGCGGAATTATTGAATTTCTGGAAACAGATGATCGCTTTCCGTAAGGCACACCCGATCCTGCATCCTGAGGAAGAGCTTCGGATCCTGGATACGTTATCCTGTGGTTATCCGGATCTGTCCTATCACGGACAGAATGCCTGGAGGCCCCAGACAGAGAGCTATAACCGGCATGTGGGCATTATGTACTGTGGAAAGTATGCAAAGACACCACAGGGTGGGGAGGATTCTTTCCTCTATGTTGCCATGAATATGCACTGGGAGCCGCAGAAACTGGCATTTCCAAAGCTGCCGAAGGGTATGGAATGGAATCTTGTGCTGGCAACGGAGAAGTCGGAAGATACTCTGACAGTGCAGGAGAAAGAAGAACAGTCCAGAGAGCAGACGGGGATCATTGCCCCCAGAAGTATTGCAGTATATGAAGGCGTTGTGATGGCAGCATCACAGGACAAGGAGAAAAAAGTTTCGGCAAGATCTTTAAAAAAGAAAACAGATGTTGCCGGAGAAAGATGATAGAACGAAATGAATATCTGGAAACATTTTAAAACGATCACACATCATAAGATCCTTGTGGCAAAGGGCTGCTTTAAGGTAGGTCTGTATAAACAGGGATTGTTGCATGATATGTCCAAGTATAGTCCCACAGAGTTCTGGGTAGGGGCAAAATACTATCAGGGGACACGCAGCCCCAACAATGCGGAACGAGAAGATATCGGTTATTCCAGCGCCTGGCTGCACCATAAGGGCCGGAATAAACATCATTACGAATACTGGATCGATTACAGCATGCAGGCATTGCCCGGTGGAATGGCTCCGGTGCCGATGCCGGATAAGTATATTGCGGAAATGATCATGGATCGGATCGCTGCCAGCAAGGTCTATATGGGAGGCGAATACACGGACAGGTCTCCTCTTGATTACTATTATCAGGGGACAGATAGGGCACCCATTCATCCGGAGACGAAGGCAAAACTGCTATATGTGCTGGAAATGCTGGCAGAGGAGGGAGAGGAGAAGACCTTCCGGTTTATCAAAGAGGAACTGGTGCAGCATAAACGGTGTATGGACTGGCACCAGCTGGAGAAAGCGGAATAGAATAGTAAAAAACAGTGGTAAGCAGAGGATCCTATGAACTGTATCATTCTGTTATTGTTACTATTTTGTGGTGGAAATTCCTGTAGCAACGGCTGTAGCTGTATAGGAAACAGCAATCGCAGTTCCTGCGGAAACAACAATTCCTGTGGGAATTCCAATAACTCCTGCGGAAGCAGTAGTTCCTGTGGCAGCTCGAATGCCTGCGGCGCACGTTGTCTGGAAGACGAGGGACGCGGTGGAGACAGAGACCGCAGACCGCCCAGACCGGATTTCCCGAATTTCACACCGGTGGATGATCCGGCATTTTCCAGGAGAAATGACGGAAGATGCGAGACCTGTGGATGTGAGCAGAATTCCTGAAAATATGGGTAACAGGAAAGCCCCTGAACTGTCTTGGCAGTTCAGGGGCTTGTTTTGTCTGAAAGACTAGTTGGACATAACTTCTTTCCAGTATTTGTTGTAGAGTTCTTCGCCGTCCTCTCCGAGGTACAGGAAGGTTTCCAGATTGTTATACTGCGTCAGATCCGGGAAAGCAATGGGAGAATTCTTCAGATCTTCATCCTCGATCAGCTCTCTGGCGGCGGTATTAGGAGTACCGTAGGTGATGTACTCGAAATTCTTCAGTGCTACATCCGGACGACACATGAAATCGATGAATTTCTCTGCATTTTCCTTGTTGGGAGCATTCTTCGGGATTACCCAGCCATCGATCCAGACATTGGTGCCTTCCTCGGGAATGACATAATCGAGATCCGGATTTTCGCCGATCACATAAATGGCATCACCGGAGAACATTACACCGATCGCAGCCTCGCCGCCGATCATTTTGTCACGTACCTGATCTACAACATACGCCTGTACCAGAGGCTTCTGGGCGATGAGATCATCGGTAGCTATCTGGAGTTCGGATTCGTCCAGACTGTTAGAAGAGAAGCCGTTTTTCTTCAGAGCAACCATAAAACTGTCTTTAATAGAATCCATCATCAGAATATTGTCAGCATATTTTTCATCCCACAGATCTGCCCATTTGGTGGGAGGGGTATCTACCAGAGTCTTATTATAGATGATTCCTACAGTTCCCCAGCAGTAGGGAACACAGTACTTGTTGCCGGGATCGTAAGCGGCAGCCTGCTCATAATACTCGGCACCGATGTTTTCCTTGGCATTGGGGATCTTGTCATAATCCAGTTCCTGGATCAGGTCGTTTTCAATCATTTTCTGTACCATGTAATCGGAAGGACATACCACATCATAAGCGGAAGAACCAGCTTCTACCTTGGGATACATGATCTCGTTGGTCTCGAACTCATCGTAGACCACTTTGATTCCGGTCTCTTTTTCGAACATGGTGATCGTATCGGGATCGATATATTCACCCCAGTTGTAGACGATGACTTCACCGTTTTCACCACCGGCGGAAGAGGACCCGCAGCCGGTCAGAGCAGTTGCGGTAAGGATACCGCACAGAAGCAGTGCAATAAATTTTTTCATTTCTTTTCCTCCTGAATCTATTTTCAAAGAATTATTTCTTCTTCTTTGCCATGGGCATGTAGTTCACCAGTAAAAGCAGAACCAGTACCGTCACAAAAATGATGGTGGACAATGCATACATTTCCGGCTTGATGCCCTTCTTTACTTCAGTGTAGATTTTGGTGGACAGTGTGTCGACACCGGGACCTTTGGTAAAGTGGGTAATGATAAAATCATCCAGTGACATGGTAAATGCCATCAGGAAACCGGAAAGGATACCCGGCAGGATATCCGGAAATACCACCTTGAAAAAGGCGTAGGTCTGGGAAGCACCCAGGTCAAGGGCGGCCTCATACGTGCTGGGGTTCAACTGCTTCATACGGGGCATTACGCTTAAGATCACATAAGGAATATTAAACGTAATGTGTGACAGCAGAATCGTACCAAAACCAAATTTGGCTCCAAGACTTAAGAACAGAAGCATCAGGGAGATACCGGTAACAATCTCTGCGTTCAGCATGGGAATATTTGTGATTCCCATAAGGATCGTACGGCTGGTACGCTTCATGGATTGCATGGCAATACAGGCAATCGTACCAATGAAGGTGGCAATCAGTGCAGACAACACAGCCAGCGCCAGTGTATTCCACAGAGCCTGCATGATCTGTTCGTTCTGGAACAGGGCAACATACCATTTGGTCGTAAAACCTCCCCATTTTGCACGGGTCTTGCTGGCGTTGAAGGAGAGTACGATCAGGGTAACGATGGGGGCATACAAAAAGATAAAGATCAGCCCCAGATATATTTTCTGTGCCGTTGTTTTGATCATAATGTGTTCGCCTCCCCCTCTTTATCCGTGATTACGGAGATCACCATATTGAAGATAATGAACAGCATCAGTACGATGGAAAGTCCGCTTCCCAGATTCCAGTTGCCGGTCTGGGTAAATTCCTGTTCGATGACATTACCAATGAGCAGGATTTTGCTGCCGCCTAAGATCTTACTGATCACGAAAGTGGTCAGGGCGGGGACAAATACCATAGTGATACCGCTGAACATGCCGGGCAGACTTAAGGGGAAGATGATCCGTACAAAGGTCTGCACACCGTTGGCACCAAGATCATAAGCGGCGTTGATTACGCTCTTGTCGATCTTGACCAGTACATTATAAAGAGGCAGTACCATAAAAGGCAAAAAGTTGTATACCATACCCAGTACGATGGCAGAGGGTGTATTGATAATATTTAACGCCGGCAGATGCAGGGTGGAGAGGATGCTGTTGATGACACCTGTCTTCTCAAGCAGTGTCTGCCATGCCAGGGTACGAAGCAGGAAGTTCATCCACATGGGCAGGATAAAGATCAATACCAGAAACGAGTTCTGGTTGACATTCATGTTACACAGGATCATGGCAAGGGGATATGCCAGAAGCAGGCAGATCACAGTGCTGATCACGGATAACTTCAGCGCTTCCCACAGAGCCTTGGAATGCTCGGCGGTTGCGATCGCCAGAATATTATCCAGCGTAAAAGCACCGCTCTTATCGGTCAGACCATAGTAGAAGACCATGCACAGGGGCACGATGACAAACATGGCTGACCAGAAGATAAAAGGGAGCGATAATAATTTTTTATTCATTGACTCCAATCGCCTCCTCATCCTCGGATTCCGGCTTCTTCATGATCTGGATGTTGAACGGATCCACTTTGATGCCGACTTTGGTCCCGACAGGAACCATTTTCGTGGACTGTACCAGCCACTCGAAACCGTTGGCCATAACTTCCATTTCGTAATGGACACCTTTGAAAATGGAATGGGTCAGTGTACCCTGGATAATACCTTCTTCCGGTGATACCAGCTCCACGTCCTCGGGACGGATGACTACGTCGACGGGCTTGTTTTCTCCGAAACCGGTATCCACACATTCAAAGCGGGCACCAAGGATCTCTACCAGACGATCTCTGATCATGGTTGCACCGATAATGTTACTGTCACCGATAAAGTCGGCAACGAAAGCGTTCTCCGGCTCGTTGTAGATACTTTCGGGAGTGCCGATCTGCTGGATATAGCCCTGGTTCATGACCACGATGGTATCGGACATGGTCAGAGCCTCCTCCTGGTCGTGGGTGACATAGATAAAGGTAATTCCCAACTCATTTTTCAGACGGATCAGTTCGTACTGCATGTCCTGACGCAGTTTCAGATCCAGTGCACCCAGAGGCTCATCCAACAGCAGAAGCTTGGGCTCATTTACGATAGCACGGGCAATGGCGATACGCTGCTGCTGACCGCCGCTTAAGGAATCCGGCATACGGTTCTCGAAACCGTCCAGATTGACTAACTTCAGGGCATATTTAATTTTATCATTAATATAAGATTTACTTTTACCGCTGATCTTTAATCCGAAAGCAATGTTCTCCGCAATGGTCATATGAGGGAAAAGAGCATACTTCTGGAATACGGTATTTAAATTGCGCTTATTGGGTGGAAGGTTAGTGATATCCCGGCCTTCGAAAATGACCTGACCTTTATCAGGGGTCTCGAAACCGCCCAAGATACGGAGGGTTGTAGTCTTTCCGCAGCCACTGGGGCCCAACAGAGTCAGAAACTCGTTCTCGCGGATGTACAGATTGAGATCATCCAGAACCATCTGATTGTCAAATGATTTTGAGATGTTCACTAAATTGACTAAAGCATTTTTCATCAATTTTTTCCTTCCTGATGTAAAAAATCCTGCAAAAAATCCTCGAAAAACCTAAATGAAAATTTTTTGCAAGTCGAATTAATATTATACGTAAATACACGGAAAGTCAATGTGAAGTTTTGCAATTTCTGGCCTAATTTACATAAACTTTACCCTGTGGAAAAAACAGGAGTATTTTTCGGCAATTTTGCAGAAAAAATGTTTCACAATTTTCAGAATTGTGCTATATTTATAAACATAAAAAAAGACATAGAACGCTAAGGAGGATCCGGTCATGAGCAAGGAAAAATATGTTGCCTACATTTCCAGTTACACACAGGGGGACAGTCATGGCATCAGAATATATGATGTGGATATGAAAAACGGCCGTTTCAAGGAGAAAGATAAGGTAGAGATCACGAACTCTTCCTATCTGACCATTTCCCACAACGGAAAGTTTCTTTATTCTATAACGGATTTTGGTGTGGAGGCTTATACCATCCAGCCGGACGGAGATCTGGAGCTGATCAACTTTGCACCAATCAATGGTATGAGAGGCTGCTATGTTTCTACGGATTATACGGATCAGTATCTGTTTGTAGCCGGTTATCATGACGGTAAGCTGACAGTACTCAGACTGAAAGAGGACGGTTCCATCGGCGAAATCACTGATGAAATCTACCACAAGGGTCTGGGCAGTATGGCAGAGCGGAATTTCCGTCCCCATATCAACTGTGCCCGCATGACACATGATAATAAGTATCTTCTGGTGGCAGATCAGGGTATGGATCATGTCAATGTATATCGTTTTGATGTGGAGAAGGGCAAGGTAAAGCTGGAGGATATCATCCGCAGTGAGATGGAATCCGCCCCCCGTCATATCAAGATTTCCGAGGATGGCAGGTATATTTACATTCTCCATGAATTAAAGTGTTATATTGATGTATACGAATATGCGGACAATAATAACGACCCTACCTTTGAGAAGATCCAGACAGTAGAGCTGATCAAGCTGACCAGAGGCAACACCAACAGTGCCAGCGCCTTCAGTTTTTCATTGGATTACAATTATCTGCTCAGTTCCATTGCAGGGGATAATTCTGTTATCGTATTTGATGTAGACAAGAAGACAGGACTTTTGAAGAAGAACTTCCTGCTGCCGATCAGCGGTGAGTATCCCAAGGATGCAGAGTTCTTCCCGGACAATAAGTTTCTGGTGTCTTTGAATCATGAAAGTAATACGATGACCTTCTTCCATATTGATCTGGAGCATGGAACGATGATCATGAATGGACCGGCAATGAAGGTCAATATGCCCAACTGTATTTTGTTCCATAAGTTGGGGTAGGTATTATTTTAGTAATAACCCCCGCAGCCTCGGCTGGGGTAAGAAACGCGGCACGCTTTCGCTCTGTCGCAGAGCGTAACGGCACATAAGCGGTCAGAATACGCCCGCTAAGTGCTGACGTCTGCTTACGGCCTGCTTATTCTTACACCCATCCGGGGCTGCTTGCTTATTTTAATAACCTTGTGATATGAGATGGGATTTGGTAAAATAAGAACATATAGAAATTGGGAGGTAGGAGTATGGCACAGATCAGACCATTTAGGGCATATCGTCCCTGTCAGGGGATGGAGAAAAGGATTGCGGCGCTTCCTTATGATGTATATAACAGGGAGGAAGCGTGTGAAGTGGTGAAGAAGAATCCGGACTCTTTTCTGGCGGTTGATCGGGCGGAGACGCAGTTTGGCGAGGAAGTAGACACATATGCGGACTGTGTGTATGAGAAAGCGGATCAGCTGCTTCGGGAGAAAATTCAGGAAGGAAAATTTGTACAGGATCCGACGCCGTGTTTCTATCTGTATGAACTGACCATGGACGGGAACAGCCAGACCGGTGTAGTGGCTTGTGCCTCTATTGACGATTACCGGAACAATGTGATCAAAAAGCATGAAAATACCAGAGCGGATAAGGAGGAAGACCGTATCCGCCATGTAGATACCTGCAGTATGCAGACGGGGCCCATTTTCCTGGCATATCGGGCGAAAGAGGAACTGCAGAACAAGATCGGAGAGATCAAAACACAGACACCGGCATACGATTTTGTCAGTGAGGACGGCATCGAACATCGTGTGTGGGTGATTTCGGAGGCTGCGGATGTGGCAATGATTGAAGAGGCGTTTGCAAAGATCCCGGCTATTTATATTGCGGACGGTCATCATCGTTGTGCCTCAGCGGTAAAGGTGGGATTAAAGCGCAGAGAGCAGCATCCGGATTATACGGGAGAAGAGGAATTCAATTATTTCCTGTCGGTGATTTTCCCAGATGAAGAACTGCAGATCCTGGATTATAACCGGGTGGTGAAGGATTTAAACGGTATGGATGTCGATGCGTTCCTGGCAGCCATCGAAGAACATTTTATGATAGAGAAAAAAGGACGTATTCCTTACCGGCCGGAGAAAAAAGGAGCTTTCGGTATGTTCCTGGAAGATGAGTGGTACTGTCTTACAGCGAAGAAGGAGATTCGGAGCGAAGATGCTGTGGAAGGACTGGATGTATCTCTTTTACAAAATCACCTGTTGAATCCTGTTCTGGGAATCGAAGATCCAAAGACCGATAAGCGGATCGATTTTGTGGGAGGTATCCGGGGACTTGCGGAACTGGAGCGGAGAGTACATACCGATATGAAGGTGGCATTTTCCATGTATCCTACTTCCATAGGGGAACTTTTTGCAGTGGCGGATGCGGGACGTCTGATGCCTCCGAAGTCCACCTGGTTCGAGCCGAAGCTGCGCAGCGGTCTGTTTCTGCATGAGATAGAGCGGTAATACCTACGACCGGATAAGCAAAATAGTGACAGAATAGAATGCAGCAGACTACACGCCGCAGAAAAGAGGGAATATGACAAACAAACTTTATAAACTGATGAACTGGGCAAAGATAGAAGAAATCACTTATTCTGAATGTGATAATCCCCATGAACTGTTAGGACCTCATAAGCAGGGAAGTAAAATGCTGGTACAGGCATTCTTCCCGGGAGCAGAAAAGGTGACGATCCACTGGAAGAAGACAGGACAGGTAGGCGAAGCTTTTCTGGCAGATGTCCCTATGGAACTGGCAGACGAAGAAGGTTATTTCGCAGCCCTGATAAATGCCGGGAAGATGGCACCTTATGAATATGTGGTGGAATATGGAAAGACAGAAGAGCGTGAAGCCCACAGAATGATCTGCGGCGATGCTTACCGGCATGTTCCCCAGATCACGAAGGAAGATATGGATCGTTTTGCAGTCGGTGTTCATTACACCATTTATGAAAAACTGGGCGCACATCCCATGGAACTGGACGGAGAGAGTGGAACCTATTTTGCCGTCTGGGCACCGAACGCCATGCGCATCAGTGTAGTGGGGGATTTCAACGGATGGGACGGACGGATCCACCAGATGAGACGCCTGGGAGATTCCGGTATTTTCGAATTGTTCATTCCCGGCGCAGAAGCAGGAGACTGCTATAAATATGAATTGAAGATCAAAGGTGGACTGACTTATCTGAAAGCAGACCCTTACGGCAACGCCGCGCAGAAGAGACCGGAGACAGCTTCCGTCATCGCTGACCTGCGAGATTTTTCGTGGGATGACAGCGAATTCTTGAAAAAAAGGGAAAGCTACCAGTGCGGAAATGCTCCGGTCAGTGTGTATGAAATGTATCTGGGAAGCTTTGTGACGCCGGACGAGGGACAGGATTATGCGAACTATCGTGAGATCGCTCCGAAGGTCATTGACTATGTAAAAAAAATGGGATACACCCATGTGGAACTGATGCCGGTTATGGAACATCCTCTGGATGCTTCCTGGGGCTATCAGGTGATCGGTTATTATGCCCCTACCGCCAGATACGGTACACCGGAGGACTTTATGTTCTTCGTGAATGAACTGCATAAGGCGGGAATCGGCGTGATCCTTGACTGGGTACCGGCACATTTTCCCAGAGATACTTACGGATTGTCCGGCTTTGACGGCACCTGTCTCTATGAGCATCAGGATCCCAGGCAGGGAAGCCATCCTCACTGGGGAACGCTGATCTACAACTACGGCCGTCCCCAGGTATCCAATTACCTGATCGCCAATGCTTTATTCTGGGTGGAAAAATATCATGCAGACGGTATCCGGATGGATGCGGTAGCCAGTATGCTTTATTTGGACTACGGCAAACAGGACGGGGAATGGATTCCCAATATGTACGGTGGTAATGAGAATCTGGAAGCCATCGAGCTGATCAAACACTTTAATTCAATCCTCAAAAAGAGAGATCCCGGGGTATTGTCCATTGCAGAGGAAAGCACGGCATTTCCCATGATCACCGGATCACTGGAGGAAGGCGGACTGGGATTTGACCTGAAGTGGAACATGGGCTTCATGAATGACTATCTGGATTATATCAAATACGATCCCTATTTCCGCAGCCACCACCACGGAGAGCTTACTTTCAGCATGATCTATGCCTACAGTGAGAAGTTCATGCTGGTATTTTCCCATGATGAAGTGGTACACGGCAAAGGAACTCTGCTTGGTAAAATGCCTGGAGACAGGGCACAGAAGCTTGCTAATTTACGTCTGACTTACGGTTATATGATGACCCATCCCGGCAAGAAGCTTCTCTTCATGGGACAGGATCTGGCGGAAGAGAAAGAATGGAACGAAATGCGTCAGGTAGAGTGGCAGCTGGAGGAACAGAAGGAAAATGCCGGTGTCCAGAAACTGGTGAAGGATCTGAATGTACTTTACAGAGAGAATAAGGCATTGTATGAATGCGATGATCAGGCCAAAGGCTTCCAGTGGATGAACGAGATCTCTGCCAATGAATGCTATGTAAGCTTTGTGCGTAAGGGAGAAGAGGCAGAGGAACTGCTTCTGGTCGTAGCAAACTTCTCCGGAGTACCCAGAGAGATCACCACAGGTGTGCCTTACGAGGGAAAATACAAGGAGATCCTGAACACGGATGCTGTGCAATATGGCGGTACCGGTGTGGTCAATGACCGTGTGAAACGTGCGGAGGACGTGGAATGGGATGACAAAAAGCAGTCCGTTACCGTGAAAATGGCTCCCCTTTCCTTAAGCATTCTGCAGTTTATTCCTTATACCGAGGCAGAACTGGAAAAAGTGATCGAGAAGCGTATCCGCAAGAATACACCGATCCGCAAGACCGCAGGCAAGACTACAAAAAGAAAACAGGAGAAATAAGGCAACATGGATCTGACAGATAACGTAATTGAAGAGGTGCAGAAAAAAGAAGGACTGATCGCATCTTTCCTGGATACCCTGCCGGAAAAGGCACTGAATCTTGGCATCCGGATCGGACTGGCACTGGTATTCTTTTTCATTGGAATGCAGCTGATCAGGCTGATCCGCAAGATCATCCGTAAATCTATGAACCGGGCGGGAGCAGAGATCGGTGTGATCCAGTTCGTGGACTCTTTTGTAAAAGCTTCTTTATATATAATACTGATCCTGACACTGGCGTCCTCCTTCGGCGTGGACGCAGCCAGCATTGTTGCGTTGCTGGGATCGGCCGGCGTGGCCATCGGTCTGGCAGTGCAGGGAAGTCTGTCTAATCTGGCGGGCGGTGTGCTGATTTTATTATTGAAGCCGTTTAAGGTGGGAGATTACATTGTGGAAGGCTCCTCCGGTAAGGAAGGTACCGTAAAAGAGATTCAGATCTTCTATACAAAGCTGTTAACCTATGATAATCAGACGATTATTCTTCCCAACGGCAATCTGGCGAATAACACCATTGTGAATGTCACTGCTGCCGAATCCAGACGATGTGATGTGAAGGTGTCTGTTGCTTACAGCGCAGATATTAGGAAGGCAAAGGAAGTCCTGACAAAGGTTCTCTCTGAAGATCCTGATACTATAAAGGAAAGAGAGCATTTTGTATTTGTAGATGAACTGGCAGACTCCGGAATCAACCTATGTGTACGCTGCTGGTTTAAAAATGAGGATTTCTGGCAGGGAAAATGGCGTATTACCGAACAGTGTAAGTATGCACTTGATAAAGCAGAAATTGAAATACCGTTCCCGCAGATGGATGTGCATATGCGTTAATTAAAAATAGATATTGAATTTTACAGACTATAATGATAATATTACCGTTGTGATTCATTGTTTTAATATTTACATTTTTAGGAGGAAAAAATTATGAAAAAGTTTCTGGCACTTGCACTTGCATCTGTCATGGCTGTTTCTCTGGTAGCATGCGGCAGCACCAATGCTGACACCAATGCAGAATCCAGTGCGGCAGCTACCACCACTGCAGCAGCTACAGAGAGCGGCAGTGAAGAACCCGGTCTGAAGATCGCTATCGTATCCAGCCCCTCCGGCGTGGATGACGGTTCCTTCAACCAGGACAACTACAACGGTGTTCTGAAGTTCATCGAGGAGAATCCGAATGCAACCGTAACCCCCATTCGTGAGGAGACCGGTGACAGTGCAGCAGCTGTTCAGGCAGTAGCTGATGTTGTAGCTGATTATGATGTTATTGTATGCTGTGGTTTCCAGTTCGCCGGCATCGGTAATCTGGCACAGGAGAATCCGGATACCAAGTTCATCCTGATCGATTCCTGGCCTACCATTGACGGTACCGAAGTAACTGCTGATCAGGTGATCGACAATGTATACGCTGCTTACTATGCTGAGCAGGAGAGTGGTTTCTATGCAGGTATGGCTGCAGCTCTGTCTACCACTACAGGTAAGGTAGCAGTAGTAAACGGTATCGCATATCCTTCCAACGTTAACTATCAGTATGGTTTCGAGTGCGGTGTTAAGTATGTGAACGGTACCGAAGGCATGAATGTAGAAGTAGTAGAGCTTCCTTCTTACGCAGGTACCGATGTTACCGGCGCTAATGTAGGTGGTAACTATGTTGGTAACTTCTCTGATGAAGCTACCGGTAAAGTACTGGGCAATGCTCTGATCGCTGAAGGCGTAGATATCCTGTTCGTAGCAGCAGGAGGTTCCGGTAACGGCGTATTTACCGCTGCCAAGGAAGCTGACGGCGTTAAGGTTATCGGTTGTGATGTTGACCAGTATGATGACGGTGCAAACGGTGACAGCAATATCGTTCTGACCAGTGGTCTGAAGGTAATGCATGATACTGTTTACAACGTACTGAACGAAGTAAAAGATGGTTCCTTCAAGGGCGCTAATGTGACTCTGACCGCAGCAGATGATGCTACCGGTTTTGTAAGTGAGGAAGGCAGATGTCAGCTCACCGCAGAGGCTATTGAGAAGATCAATGCAGCACAGGCTCTGTTAAAGGAAGGCAAGATCGTTCCTGCGGCAAACTTTAACGGTGTAACTCCGGAGACCTTTACCTGGTAGGAAGAATGAATTTACAAGAAGGTGATGGTGAGGAACTGTCACCTTCTTATTTATTTACATGAGTAGAAATGAGGATGAACATGTCGGAATATATTGTTGAGATGAAACACATCACCAAACGCTTCCCCGGGATCGTAGCCAACGACGATGTGACGATCCAGATCAAAAAAGGTGAGATTTTTGCTCTGTTGGGAGAGAATGGTGCCGGAAAATCCACCTTGATGAGTATGCTGTTTGGAATGTACGAGCCGGATGAAGGAGAGATCTATATCCGGGGAGAAAAGGTGAAACTGGAATCTCCCAACCATGCCACCAAATTAAACATCGGTATGGTACACCAGCATTTTAAACTGGTATCCAACTATACCATTGCAGAGAATATTGTGATGGGTATGGAACCGGTGAAGAAGGTATTGGGATGTATTCCGGTAGTGGATATGAAGAAAGCCAATCAGGATATCCGCGAACTTTCGGAGAAATACGGACTGGCAGTGAATCCTACCGACGTGATCAGTGATATTAATGTCTCTACACAGCAGAGAGTAGAGATCTTAAAAATGCTTTACAGAGAAGCAGAGATCCTTATTTTCGATGAACCCACAGCGGTTCTGACTCCTCAGGAGATCGACTTTTTATTAGACATTATCAAATCTCTGCGGGATGACGGCAAGACCATCATCTTAATCACACATAAACTGGAAGAGATCAAACGTATTGCAGACAGATGCGCGATCCTGAACCGCGGACGTCTGATGGATGTTATGGACGTGGCAACCACATCCACCAAAGTCATGGCAAACAAAATGGTAGGCCGTGAAGTGAATTTTGAGACAGAAAAAGAACCCGCGAAACCGGGTAAGACGATCCTCGATATACAGCATCTGAACGTCTATAACAAGCAGGATTTTCAGGTGGTAAAGGATGTATCCCTTGAGGTGCATTCCGGTGAGATCGTAGCCATTGCAGGCGTAGCCGGCAACGGTCAGGTAGAGATTGCCGATGCTATTGCAGGATTGATCCCGGCACGTTCCGGTAAGATTCTGTTAAACGGCAGAGATATTACGGATCTGTCCATCAGGGAACGTACCACAGAAGGAATTTCCTATATTCCCGAGGACAGACAGAATTATGGACTGGTCATGGATTTTACCCTTTCGGAGAATCTGGCACTGCGTAACTACTACAAAGAGCCTTTCTGTCATAAGGGAGTGCTGGACCAGAAGATTTTTGAAGATAACAGTGAAAAACTGATAGAAAAATACGATATCCGAAGCGGACAGGGTAGCAAGACGGTGGTACGCTCCATGAGCGGCGGTAATCAACAGAAAGCCATCATCGCCAGAGAAGTGGAGCAGGATTCCTCTCTGATGATCTTCGTTCAGCCCACCCGTGGACTGGATATCGGTGCCATAGAGAACATTCACAAACAGATCATTGCGGAGAGAGACAAGGGTAAGGCAATCCTTTTAATCTCTTTGGAACTGGATGAGATCATGAACTGTGCGGATACCATCGCCGTTATTTATAACGGAAGCATACAGAAGATCGCCAAAGCCAGTGAGCTGACCACCAATGAAGTGGGTGAGTTCATGATGGGCGTTAAGAACAAGGAGAAGGAGGCATAAGACCATGAAAAAGATGACAAAATTCTGGAATGCAGTAAAGATCCCTCTTCTTGCAATCCTTTGCAGCCTGGTAGTGGGTGGTGTGATCATCGCCGTGACCGGTTCAAATCCTTTCAAGGCTTACTACGCATTGCTGCAGGGCAGCGGACTGTCACCCAAGTCTTCTTATGCAAGCTATAAGAGCATGCTGACAGACTTTATGAGTTATGTGAACTATTTTACCCCTATGATCTTCGCAGCATTGGCAGTAGCGGTAGCCTTGCGTGCGGGTTTGTTCAATATCGGTGTCTCCGGACAGATGCTGGCAGCCGGGTTCACTGCAAGTATTATTGTGGGCTACAGCAGTTTAAATGCTGTACTGGCAAAGCCACTGGTAGTGATCATCGGTCTGATCGTCGGAGGACTGGTGGGTGCACTGATCGGGTTTTTGAAGTATCGTTTTAATATTAATGAAGTTGTTTCGTCCATTATGTTAAACTACACGTTCCAATACGTGATCAGCTTCTTTATCAATACCTTTTTCGTGGATCCGGTCTCCAGACAGTCAAAGGAAATCTCCGCAGCTTCCAGACTGACACTGATGGATACCATGGTGGGCAATCTGAAAATGGATATTCCGCTGGGAATTATTCTGGCTCTGCTTACGGTGGTGGCTGTATGGTTCCTGTTAGAGAAGACAAAGCTTGGTTATGAACTGAAGGCTGTGGGCTATTCCCGCAGTGCTGCAAAATATGCAGGTATCAAGGTAGGCAGAAGCATGGTACTGTCCATGACGATTTCCGGTGCACTGGCCGGACTTGCCGGTGTGACTTATTATCTGGGCTATGTGGGATCCATTCAGCCAAAGGTATTGATCAGTACCGGATTTGATGCCATTGCGGTATCCCTGCTTGGTAACAACAATCCCTTCGGTATTGTATTTTCTACTATGCTGATCACCCTGATCAGCAAGGGAAGTACTTATATGAAATCTGCGGCCGGCGTGGATGCGGAGATTGCATCCGTTATCACCGGTATCATCCTTTTGTTCAGCGCATGTAATGCTTACATCAAGTGGAAAATGGAGCGAAACAGAAGAGAGAAAACCAACAAGACAAAGGAGGACAAATAAATGGATATTGTGATCATTGACGGTTTATCCTTTGCACTGCCTTTATTTATTATGGCCATCGGTGGCATCTACTGTGAGAAATCCGGTGTGACCATGCTGGCGGTAGAAGGCTTACAGGGTTTTGGCGCCTTTATCGGTGCATTCGTGGCGGTTGCCATTGCGGGAAACTTTGCCGGAGACTCTCCGGCGCCTTTCTACATTGCCATGGTTATGGCGGCTGTGGGCGGAAGTCTGTTTGCACTGATCCATGCCATGTTATGTCTGAAGTTCAAGGCCAATCAGGTTATCAGTGGTGTGGTAGTCAATATTCTGGCCATGGCGCTGACCGCATATTTAACGAAGCTGTTCAACAGAGTGGTATTTGGTGCTACGTCCGATAAGTTCGTACTGACTGTTTCTTCCAGAATTACCATCCCGGGAATCTCTAAGATTCCGGTACTGGGAGCGGTATTTACCAATCTGTATCCTTTTGAACTGGTGATTGTGGTAGTGGCTTTCGTGGCGTGGTTTGTGATGTATAAGACCCGCTTCGGCATGCATCTGCGTGCCTGCGGTGACAATCCCCATGCAGTGGATGCGGCCGGAAGACAGGTGGGACAGATCCGTCTTGCAGCCATTATGATCTGTGGTGCGTTGTCGGGACTGGGAGGTATCTGTTTCGCGTATTCCATTTCCGCAAACTTTTCCTCCAGTATTTATGTAGGTTACGGTTATCTGGCTATTGCGGCACTGATCTTCGGCAACTGGCGTATCCTGCCGACTCTGGGAGCGTGTCTGTTGTTCGGATTTGCCAGATCCGGTGGATACCGTCTGGTACAGGTACTGCAGATGCCCAGCAGTTATCAGGATCTGGTCATGATCCTGCCTTATGTACTGACTTTGCTGCTTCTGGTATTCTTCTCCAAACAGAACGGTGCACCGAGAGCACTGGGAGTGATCTACGACAAAGGTGCAAGATAAGCAGACATTTGCAGAACGCAGCTTTGCATGGCTCTGAAGAGTTACTACAAAAAAAGAGAAAGCGAAAAGCTTTCTCTTTTTTAATACATATAAGCTGAAAATGGGACTCGAACCCACGACCCCTTCATTACGAGTGAAGTGCTCTACCAACTGAGCTATTTCAGCGGACTAGGTTATTATATATGTTCTTGGGAAATTTTGCAACTGTAAAATTTATTATTTTCGCAGAACGTTTCACAAAGCCGTAAATTATGTAGGAGACCGTAAGACGAAAACGCCTGCGGATCTCCGAAAGGTCAGTTGCGGTGCTTTTTGCTGTAATGTTCCAGAGACTGTGTCAGCAGATAGAGCAGCATGGCAATCACACATAGCAGTAAGATGGAACTGATCACCATATCCAGCTGGAAGACCTGGGAACCGTAGATGATCAGGTAGCCCAGTCCCCGTCTGGCGGCGAGAAATTCCCCGATGATAACACCTACCAGGGACAGCCCGATATTGACTTTGGTGGTACTGAGCAGGGTGGGAATGGATCCCGGCAGTACCACTTTGAAAAAGATATCCTTGCGGTTTCCACCCAGTGTGCGGATCAGAATCTCCTTTTCCGGATCTACCTGATGAAAGGCGGTGTAAAAGCTGATGATGGATCCGAATACTGCCACAGAGATTCCAGCAATGATGATGGTGTTGATCCCGGTGCCCAGCCAGACAATAAACAGAGGAGCCAGAGCGGATTTCGGAAGGCTGTTGAGCAGTACCAGATAAGGCTCTAAGATCTCCGACAGCTGCCTGGAAAACCACAGCAGAGTGGATAACAGAAGACTGACGAAAAATACCAGCAGGAAACTCAGGATCGTTTCTAACAGTGTGATACCGATATGCATCGGAAGGGACCGTTCTGTCCATAATTCTCCAAGGCACAGAATGACTCTGTGGGGACTGGAGAAAAAGAAACTGTCGATCCAGTCAAGATCTGCACTTACTTCCCACAGGAGTAAAAAGATTCCCAGAAGAAAAAAGCGCAGGAAGGAGACCTGTCTGTGATGGCTTTTGTGTTTTCGAAGATATTGTTCCTGAACGGTCAGAGGTTGTTTAGTTTGTGGTCTCATCCGTTAATTCCTCCCAGAGTTGTTTGAAATAATATGGAAATTCTGGCGCATTTCTGGCAGCCAGCGGTGATGCATCCGGAAGCGTGAGCCGGATGGGGAGAACGGCCTTGATCGTCGCCGGCCTCGCAGACAGTACATAGACCTTGTCGGCCAGACTGATGGCTTCCGACAGATCGTGAGTGACGATGATCATAGTCTTACCAGCCTGCCGGATCAGCCGGCAGATATCCGCGGATACCATGAGCCTGGTCTGGTAATCCAGGGCGCTGAAGGGTTCATCCAGAAGGAGCAGCTGGGGATCCAGGGCAAGGGTGCGGATCAGGGCAGCACGCTGCTTCATGCCGCCGGACAATTCGCTGGGACGTTTATCCTGAAAGCTTTCCAGACCATAGTCGGACAGAAGCTGTTTCACATAGTCGGTACGCTCTTTGGTAAGAGCATGGTGGATCTCCAGTCCCAGAGTGACATTCTGGTAGATGGTACGCCATTCGAAGAGATGATCGTGCTGCAGCATATAGCCGACACGGGGATAGTGAAGGGATCCGTCGGGATTGTTGACTACGATGGTGCCGGTCTCCGGAGCAAGCAGTCCCGCAATGATAGACAGCAGCGTGGACTTCCCGCAGCCGCTGGGACCTACTAAAGCGACAAATTCCCCTTCCTCCACCTGAAAGGAGACATCTTTTATGGCACCGGTCTCGCCCGCCAGATTATGATAGGAGTAACCTATGTTTTTTAATTCGATGAGAGCTCCCATAAAAAGGCATATTTCCTTAACTTGAATATTTATTGTTATAGTATGAATTTAAAAGAAAAAAGTGTTTTTGCTACCCGAAAGTGATGAAATTCACTGTATTGCATTAAAGTGTCGTTTGTGATATGATTAATTGCAATCAATGTCTATGAGAAAAATTGTCTGATAGGCTGCTGACAGAATAAAAAGATGGGAGAATGACCATGGCACAATTATGGGGAGGACGCTTTACGAAACAGACCGATCAGCTGGTATTTGATTTCAATGCGTCCATAACATTCGATAAGAGATTGTTTCATGAAGATGTCACCGGAAGTATCGTACATGCCACCATGCTGGCAAAGCAGGGAATCCTCACCGAGGAGGAGAAAAAGAGCATTATCGAAGGACTGACCGGTATTTTAGAGGATGTGGATGCCGGAAAGCTTACAATCGACGAAACCCAGGAGGATATCCACAGTTTTGTAGAGGCAACCCTGATCGACCGGATCGGTGATGCAGGCAAAAAGCTTCACACCGGACGCAGCCGTAACGACCAGGTGGCGTTGGACATGCGTCTCTATACCAGAGCGAGAGTGGCAGAGACAGACGGACTTCTGGAAAAGC